>Ga0209541_10011288_pt1 | contig 14009 bp, 22 predicted proteins | sample RifCSPlowO2_01_FD_184027 | JGI IMG/M metagenome (GOLD analysis project Ga0209541, IMG submission 184027) | Groundwater microbial communities from Rifle, Colorado - Rifle CSP2_plank lowO2_0.1 (SPAdes) (version 2) | ecosystem: Environmental > Aquatic > Deep subsurface > Groundwater | place... | reverse complement strand
ATAAGCTTTAAATATCTTATAGAATTAAATTATATATAAAAGAGGATGGCAAATATAAAAATAATAAATGTTTTAATAACAATTGCAATACTTTCTGTTTTAATTAGTGTTAGTGCTAGTGTGCAAACTTGCAATAGGGCAACTTCATTGGCAGAAAAAGGCATAAAGAATAATTTTGGTGTTGGAGACAATTATTTTCAGACAAAATTAGCTGTGGAAGAAATAGATTCATTGGGATTACTGCCAGAAAAGCTTAAATCAAATTTAGGAAAAGCAATAATAGACATAAACCCTGGGCGTATTGATGTAAACTATATAGATAAAGAAGGCAAAGCTTTAGGGCTTTTAAGAGCAACAATCAAAGAAAAAGATGGCACAAAAATAGTGAATCTGCAGGATATTGCTTTAGGCAAGGAATATCGCGGGGGTGCAGGAAAAGAATTTTTTAATAATTTTATAGAAAAAATTCCAAATCCAAATGATGAAAATATAATTGTATATGGTAAGGCTGCAAGTTCTTCAGTAGCTAATTATTGGGCATATCAAGGGGCGAAATTTAATGTTGATAGCTATAGGGTGGTTATAAATAATAAATTAGTTGTTGCTCTTAAAGATAATTCAGGTGTTTACAAATATTTTGATGCAGCTACAAATTCTGAAAAAATTTTAAAAGATACTAAAAATTGGAATTTTATCAAAGGAGAAGCACCTAAAGGTATAAGCTTGCCAGAGACTAGCACATTCTGGTTTGAACGTTAATTTTCAATCATAGGACCGCTTAATGTAATTAAACTGCCTAATTCTTTATGTAAATGTTTTTTATCGCCTAATTGTATTGCTTTATCTTGAATATCTGATGGAACTTTAATTTTATTGCAATTTTTTATAAATTCTTCTTCATTAATAAGATTTCTGGATAATACACTTAACCCGCAACTATCTAAACAATAACCTTCACTCCAATTATTATTTATATCATAAAAATAAGTTTGACTATGTGGATTAAACACCTTGCCAACACATAAATTGTGACCGCTCATTCTGTCTAATCTGCTTGTAAGTTTTTCAACAAAATATATTCTGCCACCTTCTATATCTTTAGACATTTCATCGCTAAGCACGCTTAATTCTTGGGGATTATCATAATCTATAACTTTTATATTTTCAGCTTCAACTTCTTTGCTGGCTTTAACAGTATTAACATGCCCATTCACACTTATGTCTATAGGTCTTGTATAACCGCTTCCAATTATAAATGAAATAGGAATGCCTTTTGATTTTGCATATCTAAATACAAATTTATCCCTTTCAAACAATTCTTGTGTATTAAATTTTAAATTGCCAAATGGGTCATCTTTATGTGAATCTTGGCTTGCTTTATACAGAATTATGCTGGGTTTTTGTTTTGATATTGCTTCTTCCATTAAATTTTCAAGTATGCTTTCATATCTAAAATAATTTACACCTTCTGGTAAACTTAGCCCAAATGATATTTTATTATTTTTATTTTTAAAATTGCTGGTTCCATTAATGCTTAATGAAACTATTCTTTCATCTCCATTTATACAGTCCTCGGTGCCATCAGGATGGTGTACATCACAATCTAATATTAATGCATTCTCAATTTTGCCTTCTTGCATTAATTTTCTGATAGGAACAACATAGTTAAAAGTGCAAAAACCTTTTCCATGTGATTTGTGGGCATGATGGTATCCTGAAGATAATGACCCTGAGATGCCATCTCTTAAAGCTGATTCCAATGATTGGTATACGGACCCTAAAGAATAAACAGCTCGTTCATAAACATCTTCACCCCATTTAATTCCGTTGCTTTCTGCTAATGGCTTAGGCTCGCCATTTCTTACAGCATCTATATACTCTTTTGTATGGGCAAGAAGCAAATCCTTTGCTGTTATGGGTTTTGGGGTTATTACGTCTTCTTTATTTATAACATTTTCATTTAATAACTTATCTTTTACCAATATATATTTTCTTAAAGTAATGCTTTCTCTCTCCAAATTAAAACTATCATGATAAAATAATTTAACCATTTTTCATGAAAATGCTAAGATTATACTATATATAAATCTTTCTATTTTAACTACTATATGGTAATAAGTTAAATTATTAAAGATTGCTCTTGATTGAATAATATGAAATTAATCAGAACTAAAAATATATAAACATTACAATTATTAAATATTACATGAAACAAGCAATCTTAGTAAGGAATGACTTAAAGCTGCCAAAAGGTAAGCTGGCAGTTCAAGTGGCGCACGCCTCAATAGAATCCGTCTTAAAATCAAAAAAAGAAATAACATCTGAATGGCATAACGAAGGAATGCCGAAAATAGTTCTAAAAGTAAACAGTTTGGAAGAGTTAAAGCAGTACCAAAAGCTGGCAAATAACAATAAAATAACAACAGCATTAATCACAGATGCGGGAAGGACATTCTTCAAAGAGCCTACAGTAACCTGCATGGCAATAGGGCCAGATGAAAACTCAAAAATAGACAAGATAATCAAGAACTTGAAGCTTCTTTAGCGTATTTTAAGCTTAAGTGCAATTCGTATTTTTGTTTCAAGCTTTTTGCATAATCATCAAAATGAGGGCTTTTGATCCAATTTTTTAATAAAATTTCATAGCTGTCTTTAATAATCCCATATAATACCAAAATGCCGTCAGGTTCTATCTTTCCGTTATTGCTGCCAACTCTTTGGTTTGATTTTGATTTTAAATTAGGCACTGTCTCTTTTATAAATTTAATGTCATTATCAGTCAATTTATCTTTATTGAAATTTGGCGTTTTATTTTCATTTACTATGCTGGCTATTTCATGCGTTATAATGTCAATAGTGTCATAGCGCTCTGTCGGTTCGCCATATTCAGTTATAAATCTTAAAAAATTATATTTTATCCCGTCTTTGGCGCTTCCTGCCCCTATTGTGCCTTCAGGATTAAATCCATTAACATTATTTTCAATGCCCTTATTAATTGGAGTCATGCTTTTAACCTTCACAGGCAATTTATCTTCGTCTTCTTTAAAAATAAATTCCGTAACTTTATCAATATCAACATATTTCTTGCCGTCTATCACAACAATAGTGTAATTATCATCTAAAATACAGCCTTCTAACGAGCTTAATTCAATTTTTTTCATTCCTTTTTCTTGTCCTTTCTCAGAACATAATTGTATTTTTTTAGTGTTAGCCATATTATATATCTAAATTTAATTTATAAATATTATTTAATCTTTCAATTGAATAACCAAAATATTTTATTTAAAAGCTTTATGAACCTTCAGAACGCCTTATTTTTATAAAAAAACAAAAAATACATAAGTTTTATAAACAGAATAAGCATAAAAACCATATAGGCAGGAAAGCCAACCGCGGAATCTTTAAGGTTCTGAGGAAAGTCCGCCCACCATATATGGCTGTAAAGTCCAGAAATGGAAGGCAACCGTTCAGAAATAACACGGCCTTTTTGGAGTTATGAAAGCTGTGAAGGCGTAAGTGCTGAGATAACCAGCAGAGCTGAGAAGAAAAGGAAACGATGAAAAGCGAGTCCCGGCCGGTGCAAGCCTTTAAAGGCGCATAGTCGAATGTTGGCATAAACCATCAAAGTCTAGGAATAGGCTGGCAGTGCAATATCATTGCTTTGGGTTTAACAAAAGGCGGCTTATTTCCTGCCTGCATATTATATATTCTAATTTAGAAAAACTTTTAAACAAACAAATAGCTTAATTTTGCTATGATAGTCAAAAATTTATCAATTTCTGAAATAAGAATGACTGAATTTGACCCAAAAACAAAAGGGTTTACATTGGATATTTACACAAGCGAAGGCTCAATGCAAAAAGCATACAAATTGGTTTTAATTAATGCTTTGCCGGACCAGATATTAAATGACATTAAAAAGGAGAAATTGCCTTCAGATGATGAAGATGATGATGTTCTTCCGGGAATAAAATTAATCAATATCAGGAATGATGAGGAAATAAAAGAAGCATTGTTAAAGTCTTTCTTGAGGCTTGGCCAGAGAGTTTTGGATTCTTACAGGTTGACAGAAGCTTCGGATTATATGAAATCTTTTAAATCATTAAGCACAACACAGGAAGTTATTTATAAGAAATAAAGAAAACATTTAAATACATAATAAAATACAAATTTCCATGGCAGAAGATAACAAAATATACCTCCCAAGTTCAGGCGGAGGCCTTTTAAGGTATTCAGCGGATTCCTCTAAATTAAAATTAAATCCAAAAGCAATAATTGCCGTAATAATCATAATCACTATAGCTGAAATTCTATTGTATAAATTATTCTGAAAATGATGCCTGGAATTAATCCTCAATTAATGAAGCAAGCCATGAAAAAAATGGGCGTGAAGCAGGAAGAGATAGAGGCAACACAAGTAATAATAAAAACCCCTTCTAAAAACTTAATTATCAACAACCCGACAGTGCAAAAAATATCCATGATGGGCGAGGAAAGCCTGCAGATAACAGGTGACATAGAGGAAGAATCAATTTCTGAGGACGATATTAAGACAGTTTCAGAGCAGGCTGGCGTCTCAAAGGAAAAAGCAAAGGAAGCGTTAGAAAAATTTAACGGGGATTTGGCAGAGGCTATTTTATATCTTAAAAGTAATGAATAAAAAGGTTAATATACAAGCTTTGTTTCTTAAATCAGATGGAGAAGTTCCATCAACTCTTGTTAGAGTCAGATAGGTTATTCAAGACTGCGGATCATTTAGCTTATGTTACATATCCAATGCTGAAAGAGGTGAAATTAACAATAACAATATCAAACAACTTATATGCAGCAATGACAAAAGCAATGGAAGCTGTTCTGGAATACGAGAAATACTATAAGAAAATATTTTCATACCCTGAGGATTTTAATTCAAGGCTGCAGGTATTTATGAAAAGCATGCAAAGATACGGAATAAGCCAAAATTTTATAGATATTATAAAAGATCTGAATAAAATAGTCAACTTTCACAGGTCAAGCCCGATAGAAATAGTCAGGGACAACAGGTATGTTATCTTCACAGAAGCATACCGCGACAGCAAAACAGTTGATATTGAAACATTAAAAAGATATATATTTAATATTCGCCCTTCGCTGGAAAAAATATACAAATTAGGAATGTAAAATGTTTGATGAAAGAGTGGAAAATTGTTTGGAGGAGCTCAAAAGAGCAGATCACCTAGTTTACGTGTCTTTGAAATACACAAGAACCTGCGACGTGATTAAAAATGTTGTCAAAAGAGGGCAAGATTAAAAAAGTAAAGGAATTATTAGGCAAGCAGTCACATAAATACTTTAAGCTATATGACTTGTTAAAAAAAATAGACAAGGCAGAATACTCAAAATGCGAGGAATTCAGAAAAAACGTAACACTTATAACCAAAACTAAACCCGAAATTAGGGTTAAAACAGATTCATTAAATACTTATTTTGAAGCTACAAAAGAATTTGTGTATTTAGCGCACGATTCCATGAAAAAATGACAAGGATAATAACCTTAATTGGCGGGAAAGGAGGGGCTGGCAAAACAACCTCTGCTATAAATTTAGCAGCAGCTTTAACTTATTTCGGCAAGAAAGCTATTGTTGTTGATGCAAATCTGACAACTCCAAATGTTTCTCTTCATCTTGGTTCTCCAATCGTCCCTGTAACATTGCATGACGTTCTTAAAGGCAGAAACCATATAACAGAATCAGTTTATCTTCATCCTTCCGGCATTCGTGTAATTCCTTCTTCAATTTCATTAAATGCAATCAAGAATGTTGATCCTGAAAAATTGGAATACATAATGCAGGACCTGCACGGGCTTTCTGATTTTGTGATTATAGATGCTGCAGCAGGTCTTGGAAGGGAAGCTCTGGCTGCTTTGAAATCTGGTGAAGAAATTTTAATAATAACAAATCCTGAAATTTCAGCTGTTACAGATGCTTTAAAGACAATAAAACTGGCAGAGGAATTAGGAAAAAAAGTTTTAGGCGTTTTAGTCAATAAGACAAATCCAAAAAATATGGACATGCCTCCGGATGATATAGAGGCAATGCTTGAAAATAAAATAATAGGAATTATCCCTGAAGACCGCGCAGTTAAATTTGCAACAGCCAGAAAAGATACTGTAGTTTCAATGTACCCTAATGCGGCAGCTTCTGTTGCTTATAAAAGATTGGCAGCCCATTTATCTAATGAGAATTATGACGAGCCCTTATACCAGGAAACAGCTGACAAAACAGTTTTGGAAGCAATGGCTGACTGGGTTGTTAAATTCCTTGGTTTGAAAGATTAAAAATATCTAAAGATATAAAAATAAAAAATTATTTTGTGAAATGAGTCCTTAAACCTTCTTTAACTCTTTTTTCAGTTTTCTTATACAAATTAGTTGCATCATTCTTTAATTCATCATAAGAATTTTCTGCTGTAGCTAATCCGGTTCTTGATTTATATTCTACATTATTTCTTATTCTTTCAGAAATGTCTGTTCTATTAGCAATATCTCCTAATCCTAAATTATAACCTATAGTTCTTGCAGGATTTTTTAAAGCTAAATATCCTACTAATGCAAGTCCGCTAAGTCCTAATGCTTTTCCTACTCCCATTTTTATTTTTCCTCCATTTTTTCTTATATTTCGTAGGTATAATTAGTATATAAACCTTTCGTTTTGTTACTACTATAAGGTAAACATAAAGTATTTAAATAAGAACGTATTCTAAAATAAAGAGTTAAAATGAAAATAAGTGATTGTATTCATTGTCGGTAGAAGATTTCTTTTAGATACTAATATAAAAAACATTTATAAACTTAAACTAGTTGGAGGTATCATGGTGGCTATGGCGTAACCTGGCTAGCGTATGGGACTGTGGATCCTAAGATCCGGGTTCGAATCCCGGTAGCCACCCTTAATAATAAAATGAAAATAGAAAAAACAAAAGGAACAAAGGATTTTTACCCTAAAGAGAAGGCTATTCAAAACTATATCTTTAATATATGGAAATCAACAGCTTTGAAGTTCGGCTACGAAGAAATAGAAGCCCCTATATTGGAGCCTTTGGAATTATATACTGAAAAATCAGGTCAGGAAATAGTGGGGCAGATGTATGTTTTAGAAGACAAATCAGGAAGAAAATTAGCCTTGCGTCCGGAATTAACGCCTTCAATAGCAAGAATGGTTGCTCAGGATAAATCACTCCAAAAGCCTTTAAGATGGTTCTCAATACCTTATTGTTTCAGGTATGAAAGGCAGCAGCAAGGAAGGTCAAGGCAGTTCTCCCAGTTTAATGTTGACTTATTGGGATTAAAAACAATGAAAGCAGATGCAGAAATAATTGCAATAACAGCGGAAACAATGAAAGCTTTCAGCTGCACGGAAAAAGAATTCACAATAGGAATAAACAACAGGAAATTAATAAACTCAATAATTGAAAACTTGAAAATAAAAGACAAGGATTATTTGTACAAATTAATAGACAAGAAATCAAAGATGCCTGAAGAGGAATTCATAAAAGGCTTAAAAGATATTAAATTAACAAATGACCAGATAAAATCATTAAATAAATTATTTTCAATAAAAAATATAGACGAATTAAAGTCTTTCAAATACGATGAAGATGCATTCAAGGAAATTAAAGAATTATTCTCATTGCTTAAGGCTTACGACGTCTTGAAATACTGCAAGTTAGATCTTACAATAGTTAGGGGTTTGGATTATTACACTTCAACAGTATTCGAAGTTTACGACACGGAAAAGGAATTCAGGGCTATAGCCGGTGGAGGCCGTTATGACAATCTTGTTGATATTTTTGGCGGGGATCCATGCCCTGGGATAGGCTTTGGAATGGGTGACGTTGTATTGGAATTATTCTTAAGAAAATTAAATAAAATTCCGGAATTAAGCAAGCAGATAGATTTCTTTATAGCAACTATAAATGTTGATAAAGAAGCTGTTGAAGTAGCAGCTAAATTAAGAAAAAAATACAATGTTGAATTAAACCTGACAGATAAAAACATAAAAAAACAGTTGGACTATGCAAATTCCATCAAAGCCAAGAATGTATTGATTATAGGCGAAGAGGAAGTTAAAAAGAAAAAAGTTACATTAAAAGACATGAAAACTGGGAAGGAGTCATTAATCTCAATAGATTCTTTAATTTAAAATGTTTAATATAAACACAAAAAAAGCAATAGAAGAAATAAAAAAGCAGAAAGCCAAGACAGTCTTAATACAATTGCCGGAAGGCTTAAAGCAAAAAGCGACTGAAATAGCGGATGAAATAGAAAAGAATACAAATGCAACATGTTTTATCTGGCTGGGAACTTGCTTCGGCTCTTGCGACATTCCTGAAATAAAAGGAATTGACTTATTAATTCATTTTGGTCATTTCAAAGGCGGCTATAAGAAACAGATATTAAAATGAAAATGGAATCTTTAATCTCAATAGGTTTAATCTTATTATTAATTGGATTTATTTTTATAATAATAGGGTCTTTCTCATCAACAATTAAAGGAAACACAGATGTTAAATCAGCTGGAATTATATTCATCGGCCCAATACCGATAGGCTGGGCTTCGGATAAGAAAATGCTTTACGTTTTAATAGGATTTGCAATATTGGCATTTATATTATGGTTTATCTTGAGAAGATACGCATAATTCATCATTCGTTACATTTATAAATATAAGTGTGCTTATGATGTTATGAAAGTAAAAGTAATATTGGAAAAACAAGAAGAAGGCGGTTACACAGCTTATATTCCTTCTTTGCCTGGATGCGTATCGCAAGGTGAAACAAAAGAAGAAGCATTAAAGAATATAAAAGAAGCTATAGAATTGTATTTGGAAGCGGGCGTAAATGAGATGATAGCTTATGAAGGTGAAGTTGTGCAAGTTGCAGTATGAAGATTTCTCAAATTTCCGGGTTGGAGTTTATTAAAATATTATGTAAACATGGTTTTGTTGTTGTCAGGCAAAAAGGTTCGCATATCAGATTAGAAAGGAATACAATTGCTGGGACAATAAAGATTACAGTGCCAAATCACGAAACGCTTAAAAAGGGAACATTGCACCATATACTTAAAGCTGCGGGGATTAAATTAGAAGATTTATATAAATAACATGAAAATCATAGGAAAAAAGAGGGAGAAAGTAATAGACAAGGATTTCTTTGAAATTTCAGTTTCAGAATTAATTTCAGTTACAGGCGGCATTATAGCAGGCATATTCCTTCTCGGCTTGATAGACAAGCTTTCTTTAATACCTGGATTATTAATACTCCTTCCCGGATTCTTGGAAATGCACGGGAATATCTCAGGTAGTTTAGCAGGGAGGCTGTCATCAGCTTTATACACAAAAAAAATCAAGCCAAAATTTAACAACAGCAAATTTTTAACAGATAATATCTTGGCAACAATATTCTTGGTTTTAGTCGTAAGCTTGGTCTTAGGCATAGTTTCTTATCTTGCAGTTTATTTCTTTTCAAACATAAATGATATCAGAGTTTTATACATTGCATTATTTGCAGCCGTATTGACAATCATATTGGAAATACCAATAACAATAATAAGCACATTCTGGCTGTTCAGGCATAAATACGACTTGGATGATATAATGGGCCCTTATGTTACAACATTGGGAGATATAATAAGCATACTGTCATTATTTTTGGCAGCTGCAATACTGCTATGAAAAAAGAAAGCATAAAATTAAAAATAATAAAAGAAAGCGTAAAGGTTTTGATATTTGCTTCTATCTTAAGCTCTATTGGCGGATTAGGATTGGAGTCTATCAAAGACAAAATATTTGTTATACTGCCTATAATTGTTTTATTGCCCGCATTAAATGATATGATTGGCGACTTAGGAATAATAATCACCTCAAAATTCACAACAGCTTTATACTTAAAAAAATTCAAAAGGCCTTTTTTAAAATCGCATTTTGTCAGGCATATAATTAACCAAATCCTGCCGATAGGAACTATGGCTTCAATATACATAGCTTTGCTGGCTTTGTTTATTTCAATGTTCAAGGGTTTTCAGTTAAATCTTATGATATTCTTAAAAGTGATTTCTATTTCTTTAATAACTACCTTAACATTAATCTCTTTTATAATAATAATAGCCATACTGGGTGGTTTTTACGTTTACCACAAAAAACAGGATCCTGATGATGTATTAATACCAATAACAACTGCAATAGCTGATCTGGGCGCAATGCTGATGCTTGCTTTCTTGGTTAGTGTTTTATTTTAAATATTTGAAAAATTCTTCTCTTGACATGCCTAAATCCCTTTTAATAATCTTATTTAATAACTCTGGACCAATTTCTTCACCAGCATGGGGGTATTGTAGTCCTTATCCCATCCGGATGTTTATATACCATATGGCTTTCTGTGGTATGACTATAAATAAATCCAAATTTCTCCACTGTTTTAGCTAATTCTTTACCAGTCAGCCTTGGTAATTTTGCTACAAATCATACCTCTATTTGTTGTACACCTACAAATTCTTCAGAAACTTCAATCTTTTGGTCTGTTTGTAAATATGCTTTAATTGCTTCTTTTGTTCTTTTTAATAATTCATCCATAGTTTTAGCCTGTGTATGGCATCCAGGAAGTTCAACTACTTCAGATATAAGGTAACCGTCTTCGCCTTTTTCTATTATAATTGTATACTTATTTGTCATAAGGTTATAAATATATTATAATATATAAGCTTTGTTATTCTAAGCAAGCTTTAACAAACCCGTAAAATAATGGAGCAGGCTTTTCCAGTCTTGATTTTAATTCAGGATGCGATTGTGTGGCGCAAAAAAATTTATGTTTTGGCAGTTCAATAAACTCAACCAATAAATTATCCTTGCTCATTCCCGAAAATATCATTCCATTCTTCTTCAGAATATTATGGTATTTTGGATTTACTTCAAGTCTATGCCTGTGCCTCTCAGAAACTATAGTGTCGCCGTACAAAGAATAGGTTTTAGTTTTCTCCTTCAAATAAGCATAATAACTCCCTAATCTCAAAGTTCCCCCCATCTTTTCAATATTTTCCTGCCCTTCCAGATATGCAATCACAGGGTATTTTGTTTTTGGGTTTACTTCAGTAGTATGCGCATCTTTCAACCCGCAGACATTTCTTGCAAATTCAACAATAGCTAACTGCATTCCATAGCAAATCCCTAAGAATGGAATATTATTCTTTCTTATATATTCAATTACTTTTATTTTTCCCTCAACGCCTCTGGAGCCAAATCCGCCTGGAATAATAACCCCGTCAATATTTTTTAAGGCTTCCTTGACATTTAATTTACCTTCCTCAATCAAAGTAGTTTCAATCCATTTTATGTTTACTTTGGTTTTCAAATGCGCAGAGCAGTGCTTCAAAGCTTCATTAATGCTGGCATAAGAATCCTCTAAATTCGTGTATTTACCGCATATGGCAACATTAATCCCTTCTTTTTTATTCATAGCATTTAATAAATTATTAACAAGTTCCTTCCATTTTAATAAGTCAGGCGGGCTGTAAATATTTAATTTTTTATGCAGGCTTTCAACCATACCTTCTTTCTCAAATATCAAGGGTATTTCATAAACAGATTTTACATCAATCCCTGAAAAAACATCTCTTTCATCAATATTGCAGAACAAAGAAATCTTTTTCTTGACATTATCAGTAATCTTTTCAGAGCATCTCCCGATTATAATGTCAGGATTAATTCCTTTTTCATTTAATAGCTTGACACTCTGCTGTGTAGGCTTGCTTTTCTGTTCATTAGCCCCGTATGGTTTTGGAACGTAAGTCACATGGACAAAAATAACATTTTCCTTCCCCAAGTCCTGCCTTAACTGCCTTGCAGCTTCAATATGCAGCTCAGTTTCTATATCTCCTACAGTCCCTCCAATCTCAAGAATAGCAATGTCCGCATTTTCTTCCTCGGCAATCTTAAACCATTTTTCTTTTATGCAGTCAGTGACATGCGGTATGAACTGCACAGTCTTTCCTAAATAATCCCCTCTTCTTTCTTTTTCAATAACATCATAAAAAACCTTCCCCATAGTGATATTCCAATGCGCTTTGCAATTAGTGTCTAAAAATCTTTCATAATGCCCGAAATCCATATCAGCTTCCTCTCCGTCGTCTAAAACAAAAACCTCTCCATGCTCAATCGGGTTCATAGTCCCGGGCTGGACATTTAAGTATCCTTCATTTTTTATGGAAACAACCTTTAATTTAGAATTTAATAATCTGCCAATGCTTGCCGCAGCTATTCCCTTGCCCAAAGCGGACAATACGCCTCCTGTAACAATGATAAACTTGGTTTTGTGCATTATTAATAACGAATTTTTCTATTTAAAAGCATTTATTTAATCAATAGGTTTATTAACAAAATATATGTTGCAGTATAGATGAAACACAGCACAATCATTGTAAGATACTCGGAAATAGGCATTAAAGGCCTTAATAGGCCGTATTTTGAGAATAAATTAATAAGTAATATGAAGGACTGCTTGGCTAAAAATAAAGTTAAAGATTTTAAAACCAAAAAAGAATCAGGCAGGATATTGATATTTACCGATAAAAAATGCGATAAATTGAGCAACGTATTCGGTATTGCTTCATTTTCCCACGCTTTGGATATATTGCCTGAAGATTTAAATAAAACAGCCTTGTCTTTGGTAAAAAAGCAAAAATCATTCAGGATTTCCGCCAGGCGTCTGGACAAAACCTTTCCAAAAACTTCCCAGCAGATAAATGAGGAGCTTGGAGGGTATATTCTAAATAATAAAAAAATAAAAGTTTCTTTGAAAGAGCCTGAGATTGATATTGGAGTAGAAATAATTAATAATAAAATTTACATATTTACAGAAACTATTAAGGGATTTTCAGGATTGCCTGTTGGAACAGAAGGCTCTGCTTATCTGCGTATTAAAAATATAAAAAATTCTTTAGTGGCTTCTTTCTTGATACTAAAGCGCGGCGCTTCTTTAACATTATCCAAAAAACTTACTAAGCTTAAAAAATTTGAATATGGCTTTGAATTTAAGGCAAGAAAGGAAAATGAAACTGATAAGGTTATTGTGTTAGATGAAACTGATTTAATAAAGATAAAAAAAGAAAAAGATAGATTAATCTTGACGCCTTTAATCGGTTTATCTGAAAAAGAAATAAATGGGATTTATAAAATAATTAATTCTCAATAATAACATCAGCAAATTTCTTCGTAGGAAGTACGTGCTCAAAATACATAGGCTTGGCAAATTTCTCCCACTGGTTAACGCAATAATCCTTTGTAGCCCCTCTGTGCTTCATATCCCTGTTCACTCTTCTTGCCAAAGCATTTTCTAAATCGCAGTCAACAAAAACCTTGATGTCAATCTCGTCCTTCAGGTCTTTGCTCAATGCAAACAATCCTTCTAAAATTAAAACCCTCTCGCTTTTAAATATTTCATATCCAACTCTGGACATAGTTTTAAAGTCATAAATAGGTTTCAAAATCTTCTTTCCTTCATTTATTAATTTTAAATGTTTTTTTAATAAATCAAGATCAATGGCATTGGGTTCGTCAAAATTATCATCTCTTATGTGTTTATAGCCTTTGTAATAGTCATCTATGCTTAATATGCTGTAGCCTAAATTTCTGGCAAGGTAACTCTTTCCAGAGCCTGAACATCCGGCAATCCCGATAATTATGGGTTCCTTGTCTAAATTCATAACCCTTTCTCTTATCTTGTCAATGCCTTCAGATATATCCATTATTTAAATAACTAAAGAAAAATATAAAAACTATTCTATTTTAAAGTCAACGCCGTCTGTAACTAAATTAACGTCTTTATTTAAGTCAGTCCTGTATATTTTAATATTTTTTTCTTTTAAATTGCCCAAGCATTCACCGGTAGGATGCCCGTAAGTATTATCCCCCACTTCAATAACAGCTATATCAGGAGTAACTTTGTCTAAAAATTCTTTTCCAGTTCCGTACCTGGAGCAG
>Ga0209541_10011285_pt1 | contig 14010 bp, 17 predicted proteins | sample RifCSPlowO2_01_FD_184027 | JGI IMG/M metagenome (GOLD analysis project Ga0209541, IMG submission 184027) | Groundwater microbial communities from Rifle, Colorado - Rifle CSP2_plank lowO2_0.1 (SPAdes) (version 2) | ecosystem: Environmental > Aquatic > Deep subsurface > Groundwater | place... | reverse complement strand
AGAACAACCTTTCCAAAAAAGTACCCAAACTGCCACTACCCCAACTACAAAAGGAGAAACCCCTAAACCATTTGCAAAAAACACATTAAATTGTTCCATAATAAGTATATTATACCAGAAATAAAAATTTTATGCTACCCAGTAGTGAGACTTGGCAAAGTTATTTTAACACGCTTCGCGCATTGCCAAGTTCTACTACTGAGTGCTAGTATTCTGTTATGAAGTTTTTAGGAATTGATTATGGAACAAAGAGAATAGGGGTAGCTATCTCAGATGAAAAAAAGGTTTTAGCTTTTCCCAAAGAGATTGTATTGAATGATTCTAGTAGTCTTAAAAAACTGGAAGAAATTATAAAAACAGAAAACATTTCAGAAATTATAATAGGGGAATCAATAGATTTCTCTGGCAAACTAAATGTGCTATCGGCTAGGATTGAGGTTTTTATTTTAGAACTGAAAAATAAATTTAATTTACCAATTCACAAGCAGAAAGAGTTTTTGACTTCAGTTGAAGCTCGTAAGGCAGGGGGAAATAAAAAATTTTTGAGCCAATCACAAGTGCATAGTAGATTGAAACAAATTAAAAGTGGTCGGGTAGATGCTTCTGCTGCCGCCTTGATATTACAAAGATATTTAGATAAAAAGAATAATGGGAAATAACACAATTACTCTAAAGGATTTTAAAAAAGTTAATATTACAGTAGGTAAGATTTTATCGGCGGAAAAAATTCCTGATACTGATAAATTGTTAAAATTATCTGTTGATGTAGGAGAGGAAAGACCAAGACAAATAGTTTCCGGTATTTCATTATATTTTCCAGACTGCAATATTCTAATTGGCAGAAAATGTATGTTCGTAGCCAACCTGGAACCGAGAATAATCCGGGGAATTGAAAGCCAAGGTATGATCTTGGCGGTTTCCACTCAGGACGGAAGATTTTCCTTACTTGAACTAAGTGGTGAGATTCCTGTTGGTACGCGAGCGAATTAAAAAACAATAGCAAGAATACGGGGGATATTGTATAATATTATAATGCTCAGAAATTCATACAATAGATTTTTTCCTACGCCCAAATTTCTTTTGTTGCCATCTTTTGGTCTGGATATTTCAGACGAGTCAATAAAATTTATAGAACTTGTCAAAACAAAAGATGGTATTAAAGTGAATCGCTATGGAGAGAAAAAAATTCCAGCAGGTATTATTGAATCGGGTAAAATTAAAGATTCTCGACGGATGGAAGAAGTTTTGGTCTCACTCAGAAAAGAAGAAGGATTAAGATCTGTTCGTGTTTCTCTGCCGGAAGAGCAAGTGTATCTTTTTAATCTTAGATTGGAAAAATTAGGATTAGAAAATGTCAGGGAAGGCATAGAACTTTCTCTAGAAGAGTACATACCGATAGCGGCGCAAGATGCCATATTTGATTATGAATTATTAAGCGAGGATGAACAAAGCTTAAAATTACAAGTTGCCGCTATCCCCAAAAATGTGATTGAAGAATATCTCTCTGTTTTTAAAAATTCCATGATATCTGCTAGATCATTTGAACTTGAAGCGCAGGCGATCGTCAGGTGTGTGATAGAAAAAGGTGATTTGGAAACTTATATGGTGGTAGATTTCGGGAAAAAACGTACAGGCATTTTTATAATATCTCGTGGTATCGTTATATTCACTTCTACTTTAGATGTGGGTGGGGCTATGCTTTCCAGTATGATTCAAAAGGATTTAAAAATAAGTTTTGAAGAAGCAGAAAAAAAGAAGAAAGAATATGGTTTAAAACGTAATGCCGTAAACACAGAAGTGTTTTCTGTTCTTTTAAACGGTGTTTCCGTTTTGCGTGATGAGATAGAAAAACATTTTATATATTGGCATACACATAAAGACGAGGAAGGGAAAGACAGACCGCCGATTAAGAGAGTAATTCTTTGTGGCGGCGATTCCAATTTGATAGGGCTTTCTGAATATTTTTCCGTTAGTATGAAAATTAATGCAGAAATAGCCAATGTCTGGGTCAATATAGTGGAAACAGAAAAAAATATTCCAGAAATAAATTTTAACCAGTCATTGGCTTTTGCCACCACCTTGGGACTGGCCCTAAGGGATTTTGAACATGATTAATTTAATTCCAAACGAAGAAAAGAAAAAAATGTCCAAAGATTTCTATCTTAGACTTCTGACTTTATTTTTTACAATGCTAGGTGTATCTTTATTAGTTGCTTCTGTCGCAATTTTGCCGTCTTATTTTCTTTCTTCTGCGGAAAAAAGTTCAATTGATATGAAATTGGAATTGCAGGGAAATGGATCCATTGCATTATCTGATGAAGATACGCAGAAGGTTATTGAGGATTTGAATAAAAAGTTAAGCTTGATTGAAAATGCTAAGGAAAAAGGCCCTGCTTTTTCTCAGAAAGTAATAAATGAAATAATCTTAAAAAAGATGTCCAGTATTAAAATCACGGAAATTTTATATCAAAATGATCCACAAACTGGCGAGAGAATAAATATTAGTGGCAGGGCCCCAAATCGTGAAGTTCTGCTTTTATTCCGTCGGACACTGGAAGATAATACGGCTTTCTCAAAAGTCGATTTGCCGATTTCTAATTTTGTAAAAGGGTCCAACATTAAATTTTATTTGAATTTAATTCCCTCATAAATACTTGTCCCGTATTAAATTTTTGAGTAGATATATTATGATAAGAATATAATTAAAAGAAAAAAGTGTATGGAAATTATTAATAACAAGTTAAAATTTTAATACTGGGATGCAATCTATTTTTCAAAAAAAAATATTAATTCTTTCTATAATATTTTTTATATTTTCCTGTTTTGTTTTTCTATTTTTATATAAAATTATTAATGATAATAAAAAAATATCACAATTGGCACAAGAGAAATGGCAAACAGAAGATACACGTAAGGAAAATACAAAATCTATTATTAATTTAATTAAAGAAATAGAACCCGAGAGAATTTTACTTGAAACACACTTTGTTCAAAGTTCTGATGTAGTGCCATTTTTAAATACGATTGAAAAATTAGCCGCAGAAGTAAAAGCTAAGATTGAAGTTACTTCTGTCGATGTTGAGGATGCCAATTCTTCACTTATGGTTGAGATGGAGGCGTCAGGAAGTTTTGAAACTATTTATAAATTAATCATGCTTTTAGAAAATTCCCCATACGATCTTGAGTTTGTTCTGGTAAATATTCAAAGTTTAAATACACAAGACACATCTGCTAAAAAAACTTCACAATGGACGGCGAATTTTAAAATGAGACTTAAGAGTTTTGTTAATTAATAAATTATTAATTATGGAAATAAAGTTTTTAAAAAAGAAGAGAAAATTTAGGAAAGGGGGTCTAGGAATTAAGCCAGATCTTTATTGGAAGTATCTGCTTTACATGACATTTACCCTGATATTTCTCTCTTGTGCTTTTGGCTTGTATCTTTTTATAGAAGTGAACAAGGAACCAATTCCAACGGTTATGAATGTTAATAAGAAAGAAATAACAGAAGAAGAGAGACTTACCAAAGCATTAGAATATTTTTCAGAACGCGAAAAAAAATCTATTGAAATCTTAGACTTTCCATCGCCCATCATTGACCCGTCATTGTAAAAATGTTAGTTTAAAAAGGTATTAAGTGTTTTAAAATGCGCGCTTAGCTCAGTTGGTAGAGCTATCGCTTTACACGCGAAGGGTCGGGGGTTCGAGTCCCTCAGCGCGCACCAGTGCTTTTTGAAACATGCCCTCGTAGTTCAATGGATAGAACAAGGCTCTTCTAAGGCCTTGATGTAGGTTCGATTCCTACCGAGGGCACATCCATGTGAGATAGACCGAGAGGCTTAAATGCTCGCTTTTTTGAGGCTAGTTAAGATGACACCCTGGTGGAAATCTAAAATTAATTACTAGAAGGCAGATTTTGAGTCTGTCTAAATCCTGGCATATTAGAGCCTAACTGGATATTTTGAGCATTAACACTTCCATCAGAATTAGCTGACCCGTTGACTATCACATTTTCATTTACAACAAGATCCGTAATGGAACCTGTTGTGTTTTTTGTGACAACTGTCTTGTCGGTTATAAAAATTATTTTTGAGCCTCCGTCAGGAAGTTTAACTGTAATACTGACATCATCTTTTGAGATTATTTCTCCTATGGTTACTCCGCCAAGTCCTTGCCCTCCTCGCATTTCCACACCAATAACACCATTCTGATTACCACGCATTTGACCAGTAAAATTTCCACTTGGAATACTGCTAACTCCAGCATACTTTGTTCCTGCATAAAATGCTCCTCCTCCAACGACAATGACTCCCGCGATAACCGATAAAATTATTTTATTTTTCATAACTTTTATCTAAATTATTAACTATTAATTACTCATACCTCAAAGCATCAATCGGATTGAGTCCCGCCGCTCGACGAGCAGGATAATATCCAAAGATGATTCCAGTTAATGCTGAAACACCAAAAGCGATAAGAACCGAAAAAAGTGAAACACTTGTCGCCACAAGTCCGGTCAGATTTACAATAAACGAAATCAGCCATCCGAGTAGAATACCAATGACTCCACCGACGACGGTCAAGGCGACTGCTTCAGCCAAAAACTGTGTTGAAATATCGCTTTTACGCGCTCCAATTGCTTTTCTAAGACCAATTTCTTTGGTGCGTTCAGTTACCGTAGTGAGCATCATATTCATAATGCCGATGCCGCCAACCAGAAGCGAAATACATCCTATTGCCGCCAACAAGTACGTTAAGGTTGAAGTAATACTCGAGGCTGACGATAAAATGTCACTCTGATTGAGAACACTAAAATCAGCCAGTGTCGCATCATTTATTTTATGTTTATCTAAAAGAAGCGCGGTGATGTCCGCTTGAACTTGGGTCATTACCGTAGGTGTTGATGCTTGCACAGCAATCGTCGTCAGATACCGGTCTCCGGAAAGATACCGCTGCGCGCTTTTAACCGGGATGTAAATGATGTCATCTTGATTTTGAAAGCCGCTTCCTCCTTTTGCCACGGTAATACCGATTACCTTGAACTCTAAACTATTAACACGAATCGACTGCCCGACTACATCTGTTGCGCTTTCTCCAAAAAGGTCATCGCGAGTCGTTGGTCCAAGTACCGCAACTCTTGTTGCAGAATTATTCTGCGTGTCGGAAATAAACAATCCTTCTGCTACTTCTACATTTCGAATTTGAGGATATTTTGAAGTAACACCTATTACCGTGGTATTGGTATTCGTCCCCTTAGCGGTAATTTGATATCGCCCGGATACTTGCGAATCTACCGCCTCGACATTCGCAATCTGCTCCGCAATCGCGGATGCATCTTCGTTGGTAAGAGTCTTCGCGCCACCACGTCCGCTCGAAGCGCCGAACCCCTGTGTCTGCTGTACACCAGGTGTAATTTGAATGAGATTTGAGCCGAGCGATTCGATAGAAGATGATATCGTGTTGGATGCGCCTGTGCCAATACTTACCATCGCAATGACCGAGGAAATACCGATTACAATGCCAAGCATTGTAAGTCCGGACCGAACTTTGTTTGCCGAAAGCGCTGCATACGTCTCGTGAATAATATCATTAAGCTTCATGATATTTTGCATTCCTACGCGCATGAGATTTAGAGTCCGAAACAATGAGGCCATCGCGGAGAGTAACAATCCGTTCCGCGTATTGTGCAACATCATGCTCGTGCGTAATTAAAATAATAGTGCGACCGTGCTCCTCGTTTAACTTCTGAAATGTCCCCAAAACAATTTCTCCTGTTTTTGTGTCAAGGTTTCCGGTGGGCTCATCGGCAAGAATGAGAGAAGGGTCATTCACCAGCGCTCTCGCGATTGCTACACGTTGAATCTGACCGCCTGAGAGTTGATTACTTTTGTGAAAAAAATGGGACTCCGTCATACCTGTTGCCAGAAGTGCCTTTTTTGATTTTGTCTCTCTGTCTTCTTCATTCACCCCTGCATAGATAAGTGGCAACATCACATTTTGCATGACAGTGGTACGCGGGAGCAGATTAAAGGCCTGAAAAACAAAACCGATATGTAATCTGCGTATATCGGCAAGTTCTTCGTCAGTGAGCGTGGATACATCTTTTTCATCCAAGAGATATGTGCCGGTAGTGGGAGTATCCAGGCATCCCAATATGTGCATCAACGTTGATTTTCCCGAACCGGAAGGACCCATAATAGCGACAAATTCTCCATCCTCAATTGTAAAAGAAACGCCCTTGAGCGCTTGGAATGCCGTATCACCCGAGCCGTATGTTTTTGTAATACCATTGACCGTAATCATGTTATCTTGGAAGAGTTCCTCCTCCTGTTCTGACGCCACCTCCACCCAGAAGACTCGGAGCAGAAGCAGAGGTTGATTGTGATGTTGTTGCAGTTGTAATTTTACGAACCACATATTGATCACCCTCTGTGAGTCCTGAAATAATTTCCACTGATTCGTCACTTGCAAGACCTAACACCACAGGCGCCTGAGTTGGGAGAGTTAGAAGAAGAACACCTGCAGTTTGACCAGTCTGTGTTGGTGGTATGTCTTCATCAACAATTTCCACATAGCTTACATTGCCTTGGGTTTTTACAGCGCTTGAGAGTACAGTTAGAACGTCCTGTTTCATATCGGTAATAATATTTGCGCTCACTGTCATACCCGATCTCACCTTGTCGTCGCCTGTATCAAAACCAATTTTTACGATATAACTTACTACACCTTGGCTGACTGCGCCTATAAGATCAACTTCTATTACTTCTCCTGTAATAGTAAGACCCTCAATTGCATCAAAGGAGAGTGTGGCTTTCTGTCCAACTTCTATTTTTGCCGCATCGACTTCGTTCAGTGAAATTTCTGCTATTTTTTGCTTCGTGATAAGGGTTGCTATGGTTGTGCCACTATTTACGTTTTGACCTTTCTTTCCTTCAACAGAAGCAATAATTCCGTCAAAAGGAGCTCGAACGAAATAATCCGAATATGCATCTTGTTTTTGTTTTAGTGAAAGTTCCTCGCTACGTATATCTAAAGTATCGGGTCCATCTTTTAATTCTTGCAAGTCGTCCTGTGCGTTATCGAGCGTTCTTTTAGCGTCTGTAAGTGTATTTCTGACGGAAAGGGTTTCAGAAACCGTTGCATTAATTGTTGTTACCAGTTCGCTCACTGTAGTATATGCCTCGTCGGCAGTAGTGCTTTCATTATCTTCATGATCACGAAGATAAATCACGGCATCCTTAGCATATTTTGCAGATTGAGCCACGGAGTTGGAAATCTGGTTCGCCTCAGAGAGCATTGATTCGATAGTGCTATCTTCGGTTTTATTGGATACCGTTCTATAAACTTTCGCAAACTCATCCAACAGGTCATCAGCGTCGTACCATGCCTGCTCTGCGCGCTCAACATATTCTTTTTCAGTTTTACTAAGACCAAAACCACTATCGCTTAAGTAACCACCAAAAAGATCATCTAGCCCAACCATAACATCAGCCATATCAGTTGAAGCTGAAGCCAGAGTTGCTCGTGCGTCCGCATGTGCATCTTTCAAATTAGTTTCCGCTTCTTCTACGGCATCTTCAGCATCACGCAGTTCACTATCATCGACAGTTACGAGTTCTTCATATGAAAGTTTCGCCGTCTCAAGCTCGTATGCCGCATCGCCGGAATCGATCTGGGCGATAAGAGCTCCTGTTTTAACTTCTTGTCCGGATTTTGCATTTAGATATATCAAGTCTCCCGAAGATTTACTTGTAACATCAACTTGGTTCGAAGCAGACACTTGACCAGTACCGCTTACGGAAGAAATAATGTTGCCTTGCTCCACTGCCGCAAGAACATATCTGGTTTCCCCAGTAGTATCGTTAAAAGCTTTTACAACTCCGTATGTTATTCCTATAAGAATGACAATTAAAAAGACTGCTGTTTTTTTATGGGTAAAAACCCAATTCTTAAGTTTTAGTAAAAATATTTTCATAATTATTGGGTAGGTTGACTAATCGGCAGTTTATCAAGTGGAGGTGGTACTATGCGAATTAGTTTTGCTTCAACTTGTCCATTATCATTTGGATTACCCAAAACAACGATGAAGTTACCAACCTTTAAATTATCAGCTGTTATCTCATTACGAAATTCATGCACCTCTGTGTCTACACTGACTACAATTATTTTTTCAATGTTGTCCGGCCCCGAAACAATAATTAAAGGTAACGCGATACTTACAATTTCCCCAACAGCACCGTGACCTCCTAGAGGACCTTTTCTGTCGGAAAAATCTTTGAAAAATCCTTCTCCACGTGGGTCAACAAAATTTCTACTGAAGTTGTCTCCGAACCGTGCAGAGAATCTTGCTTTGTGGTAACCCGCGACCATGCCAAGTTTAAAAATTCCAAGGACAAGAATGGCAACACCCAGCCCGATGATAATTCCTCGAACAGTCTTTGATTTGTGTATATCTTTTAAATCCACATGTATGTTTTTTAAATCCATAATTTTTTAGTTAGCTTGTAAAATAAAAAGGTACTTTTGACTCGACTTCGACTCAAATCTCATATCTACATCAAAATGTAGCTACGAGATTTTTGCTCGTCGAAATAAAACGACGAGTATTAGTAAATGTATTCGCGCCTGACCAAACAAGAGCTCCGAGTGCCACAAGAAAAGCAATTATCCCAATAATTGGCATTGTATCAATCAAAGAAAGTGATAATTCTTTCCAATAGACATATATGGCACTATCACCTAATAAGAGAAGTGAAAGATACTCATAAAAACCTGATTGATAAAATCCTTCCGATACATATTTAATCGAGAGAACGACTCCAACTAAAGAGAAAGGAATGACGCTCGCATAACCAAAAAGATAAACTTTTGCTCTACGACGCTCTTCTTGTTTAATCCCCGAGAGGATGTTGTTTCTAAGCTCTTTTGTTGGTTTCAACTTGTCCATACTATATAAACGAAACCGCCTTGCATTTTGGTGCATTTTAATAAAGAGGTTAATTATTTTAATCTAGACTGACTGTGCTTCCAGTAACCTACGAAGAGCAATAAGAGCTCTACGATGCTGGCTTTTGACGGTATGTAGAGGTCTCTTTAATAGTTTACCAATCTTTTCGAATGTAAAATCACTTGAATATCGGAGCGTTAGTACGTCCCTATAAGGGGGATTAAGTTCATTCAAAAGTTCTTGTACAAATATACTATCTTCAGCTCGAGTAAGAAGTTCAAGAGGTGAAGGTTTGTCGTCAACTAAAGTTTCTGCAAATATACTTACACCCTTCTCGTTTTCAAAAGTAGAAAAAGAAAGATCTTTTCTTTTTCGCAGCCAATCAATAGCTGTATTTCTAGTTAGAGTTAAAAGCCAATTTTGAAAATTACCTCCTTGTCGATATTTACGAATATTTTTCCAAGCTTTTATGAAAGATTCCTGGCTAATGTCATTGGCTGCCTGGTGATCATTTACTAGTTTATACGAAAAATTATAAATATTTACAAGATATCGATCCACAAGTACCCCAAGAGATTTTTCATCTCCTTCCAGATAATCTGAAATTAATTGTTCGTCGATTTTCTTCATTACCACTACATTATAGCATAAATAACTTTTTTAGAGTTTGAAGTACTCGGGCCATGAAGGAGACACTATTAGATATCCTTTTTATAGTGTGCATTGTGTCTATGGCCCCGACCGAGAGGGCTAAATGTGGTATACTGAAATTCTATAAATAATGCTTATAGGGTCTAACCTACAAAGATTCACAACCGAGTGAGGGCACAAATGAAAATTAAAATTCTATATGAAGATTCTAATATTTTAGCTATAGATAAACCTTCTGGTATTTCTGTTCATCCTGATGGCAAAACAAAGGAGAAAACCATCACTGATTGGATTTTAAAAAATTACCCGAAACTTAAAAGGATAGGAGAACCATTTAAAATATCTTGGACTTCGGAAGAAGCTCAAAATTTTTCCTCCTGCGCCCTTCCCCGAATACAGGGCGGGACCCTCGGAGATAAAAATTTTGAGCTTCTTCCTCGTCCAGGCATTGTGCATAGATTAGACAAAGAAACTTCCGGTGTGCTTATCATTGCAAAAACAAAAAAAGCTTTTGCTTATTTTAAAGAGCAGTTCATGAATAGGGAGATAAAGAAAACCTACTATGCTATAGTCTCTGGTTGGGTAAAAAATGATCACGGAATTATAAATAAACCTATCGGCAGAAGTCCTTCCGATTTTCGTCGCAGACTGGCAGGGCGAGGTGTTCGGGGAAAATTAAGAGAAGCGGTTACTGAATATAAAGTTTTAAAAAGATTTACAGCTCCAGTGTCTAAAATTTTTTCCTCCTGCGCCCTTCCCCGAGTACAGAGTGGGACCCTCGGAGACAAAAAATTTCAGACACCTGCGCTTGAAGATAAATTTTCGTATCTTGAAATACATCCAAAAACCGGTAGAACACATCAAATTAGGGTACATATGAAATTTATCAATCACCCCGTAGTTTGTGATTCTCTTTATAATCCAAATGGTTTTTGTCCAAAAGGTTTAAATAGATTAGCACTTCACGCTAAATCTATAGAATTCAAAAACCCAAAAGGTAAATTTATGAAAATAGAATCACCTTTGCCTAAAGAATTTAAAAGAGCTTGCCCCGTACTAAATTTCTGATTACATACATTAATGGTGATTATAAATAAATGAAATTTTAGTACTGGGGTGGTAAAATAGATTAAAAAGAGTAATCTTCCTTCAATTTTAAAAACGTTAGTATATCATATATGATAGGTTAAGGAAATTAATAATATGGAAAATAAAAGTGAGAATAAAGTTTGTCAAAATTGCAAAAAAGATTTCATTATAGAATCAGAAGATTTTAATTTTTATGAAAAAATCAAAGTACCTCCACCAACTTGGTGTCCAGAATGTAGATTGATTCGGCGATTTTCTTTTTCAAATGTTTGGGATTTATATTGGCGTAATTGTGATAAATGTGGAAAAAAAATTTTATCTATATTTCCACTGGAACAAAAAATTACAGTTTACTGTCAGCCTTGTTGGTGGAGTGATTCATGGGATGGTACAGAATATGGGATGGAATATGATTCCTCACGACCTTTTTTAGAGCAAGTAAAAGAACTTATGGACAAGACTCCTTGTTTTAATCTTGAAAGTGATTATTTGAGTATAAAAAACTCTGAATATTCCAACGGTATCGGGTGGTCCAAAGATTGTTATCTAGTCTTTTTTGCCGATTTTTGTGAAAACGTATATTATTCTTCCATATTAAACGGATTGAAATACAGTGCCGATTGTTTGAGAGGATTTAATTCGGAGTTGTGTTATGAATCGACTGGTTTTACAAAAAATTACAGGACTTTCTTTTCGAAAGAATGCGATAATTGTGTAAATGTTTGGTTTTCACGTAATTGTTATGGTTGCACTAATTGTATAGGGTGTGTAAATTTAAGAGGAGCAAAAAATTGTATTTTTAACATAAAATATTCTAAAGAAGAATATGAAGAAAAATTGAAAGAATTCCAGCTGGATTCCTGGACAAATTTGCGCAAGTTAGAGAAAGAGGCACATAGATTTTGGCTTACCAAACCACATCGAGAATTCAATGGTAATTCCCTGAATTTGAACGTGACGGGCGAGCATATTTATAATTCCAAAAATTCCAAAGAAATGTATATCGCAAATGGGGTGGAAGATTGCAAATGGACTCAGCTTATTTCTGTTCCACCGGCGAAGGATTGTTGGGATTGTTCTGGGTGGGGGAATAATACAAATCAAATTTATGAAGCTACCACTGTTGGAGAGAATTCCAGTTTTGTATATTTTTCAGTTCAATGTTGGTCAGATTGCTTAAATTTACAATATTGTCGTTGGAATATTACTGGTAAAAATAATTTTGGTTGTGTAAATTTGAAAAGAAAATCATATTCTATTTTGAATAAAGAATATTCAAAAGAAGAATATGAAAAACTCAGAGATAAAATTATAGAAGACATGAAAAAAAATCCATATATAGATAAATTGGGACGTAAATATTATTATGGAGAATTTTTTCCACCCGAATTTAGTAATTTTTCTTATAACAAATCGAACGCTATGCATTTTTTCCCAAAAACGAAAGAGCAAGCGCTTACTGAAGGGTATAGTTGGAGTGATAGGGAAGATACTGTATATAAAACTTCAAAATTAGCGAATTCTTTGCCGGAAAAAATTGCTGATACTAATGAAGATATTTTGAATGAAATAATTGGATGTGAAAATTGTAGAAATGGGTATAGAATAGTCCAAGGGGAATTAAATTTACTTCGTAAAATGAATTTGCCCATCCCTCATGAATGTCCAAAATGCCGAGAAAATAAACGATTTACTAGAATGACCAAACCGAAATTATATAACAGAAACTGTATGAAATGTAAGGCGGACATTTATACACCCTATGCTCCAGATCGGCCAGAAATAGTTTACTGTGTGAAATGTTATCAAGCTGAATTTTTGTAAACCCCCACACTTATTTTTTTATCGTTTTATATAAACCAAGATTCCTCATTAAAAAAAATTAGTAAATAAATTTTTTAAATTAAATATCAAAGCTTATAATTAAAAACAAAATAATAATAAAATAAGTGTGGGGGTAAAGTTGCAAAAATTGAATACTTATGTTAAATTTGAGCTTACTAATATGAAAATTGATAAAACAAAACTCACTTCTGTTAACGTTGAAGAAAGAAAGAAACTTGATTTTAATTCAGGAGATACTGTGCGTGTCTGGTCTAAAATCTTAGACGAAAAAGGCAAAACTCGCTTGCAGGCTTTTGAAGGTATTGTATTAGCTCGCAAACATGGTACAGAAATTGGTGCAACTTTTACAGTCAGAAGAATTGCTTCAGGTGTTGGGGTGGAGAGAATTTTCCCTCTTTATTCTCCAAATGTTGATAAGATTGAAATAACGAAAAAATCTCGTGCTCGCAAATCAAAACTTTATTATATTCGCGTTAAAGCACTGAAAGATGTTCGCCGAAAATTACGTTCAGTTGTCTCGGAAATAGATAATGAGATAGAAGTAGAAAAAACAGAATAATTTTAAAATAAAAATCTCTCTAAGAATAATGGGAGTTTTTATTTTTTATTAATTAGTAGACGCTATATCCTTGAGATGATATAATATATATATGGGGAAAAGGGGGCCAAAACCAAAAAAAATTATAAATGAAAAATGGACCGCAAATTTAGCTTATGCAATTGGTCTGCTTGCGACAGATGGATGTTTGTCTAGTGATGGTTTATTGATTGATTTGACTTCTAAAGACGAAGAACAATTATTAAATTTTTCTAAATGTGTTGGAGTAAATTTTAATATAGGTAATAAATGGAATTTGAAAGGAGATAAGTGTTTAAGAATCCAATTTAAGAATAGAATATTTTATGACTTTCTTTTATCTATTGGGTTGACTCCCAAAAAATCATTAACCATAGGTAAACTAAAGATACCAAGCAAATATTTTTTTGATTTTTTACGAGGATGTTTTGATGGTGATGGGTGTTTTTATTCATACTGGGATCCGAGATGGCGTTCAAGTCATATGTTTTATTTAAGTTTTAGTTCAGCCAATGAAACACATATTTTATGGCTTCAAAAAGAAATAAAAAAACTTTTATTAATTAAAGGTCATATTTCTAAATCACAACGGAAGGGTTCGATTTACAATCTAAGATATGCAAAAAAAGAAACAATGGAAGTGATAGAAAAAATGTATTATAATCACAGTATTATTTGTTTATCAAGGAAGCGAATAAAAATAGAGAAAACTCTAAAGATAGAAAATAAACAACAAAGGGCATATACTTAAAAGCTCGGGTGGTGTAATTGGTAACCACGTACGATTGAGGTTCGTATGGCGTAAGCCGTGGGAGTTCAAGTCTCCCCCCGAGCACCATTGAGGAAATTGCAAGTTTTGTAATTTTTTAAAAAGATAAAATCTGATATAATAGATTTAGGA
>Ga0209541_10011282_pt1 | contig 14012 bp, 11 predicted proteins | sample RifCSPlowO2_01_FD_184027 | JGI IMG/M metagenome (GOLD analysis project Ga0209541, IMG submission 184027) | Groundwater microbial communities from Rifle, Colorado - Rifle CSP2_plank lowO2_0.1 (SPAdes) (version 2) | ecosystem: Environmental > Aquatic > Deep subsurface > Groundwater | place... | reverse complement strand
AGTTAAAAATTATTGCCAAAAGAGGACTGAAAGAATTGAAAATCAAAATTCAACCAGCTGCTTTAAATTTCTTAATCGAATCCTCAAATGGAGATGCCAGAGTTTGTCTAAATGTACTTGAGATTGCAGCAAACATAACCCACCCCCGAGAAGGTGTAATCGGGATAAAAGATGTCGAACAAGCCCTACAACGCCGCCAACTTACCTTTGACCTAAAAGGCGAAGAATACTACAACGTCATCTCGGCCTTTATAAAATCAATGCGGGCTTCAAATGTCGACGCGGCTTTGTACTATTTGGCACGAATGGTCGAGGCAGGACAAGATCCGCTTTACATTGCGCGCCGAATGGTAATTTTTGCTTCCGAAGACGTCGGCATGGCCCAACCGACTGCTTTGGTTGTTACCAATGAAGTCTTCAAAGCCTGTGAAGTCATCGGCTACCCCGAATGTGCAATAAATTTAGCTCATGGAGTAGTGTATCTGGCTCAAGCAAAAAAGGATCGGTCAGCTTACGAAGCATATTTCAGAGCCGTTGACGATGTTCGAAAACATGGCAATCTCCCCGTCCCTCTAAAAATCAGAAATCCCGTCACTAAACTTATGAAAGATATTGGGTATGGTAAGGGTTATGGTAAATATACTAAAGAAGACTTACTCCCGGACAAATTGAAGGGGAAAGAATACTATACTCCAAAAGATTAAATTTTGTGATAAACTTAAGCATTAGTGAAAACAGAAGTAGTTACCATTGACGGTCCGACATCTAGCGGCAAAAATAGTGTCGGATTTTTATTGGCCCAAAAATTAGGCTATCAATATATTGACACTGGGATGATCTACAGAGTAGGTACTTATCTAGTCCTGAAAAATAATATTCCATTGAATAATGTTTCTCAAATTACTGAATTTTTTAAAAATTTAAACCTAGAAATTAAAAATAGCAATGGAGGTTTAAAAATTCTTAATGACGGAGAGGATTTGACTGATATTTTACATTCGCCCGATGTGACAAATAATGTTTCTGCAGTTTCTGCAATTAGACAAGTTAGAGAAGTGACTAAAGTTATTCAAAGAAAATTAGGAGAAAGTAAAAATACAGTGATGACCGGAAGAGATATTGGTTCGGAAATTTTTCCTGAAGCCAAACATAAGTTTTTTTTAACTGCCGAAGTTATGGTCAGGGCTAAAAGGCGGTTTGATCAGCTTAAGAAAACAGACCTGTCAATAGAGCTTGATTCAGTTTTGCAGTCTATGCTAGAAAGGGACAAAAAGGATTCAACTAGGCAAGTTTCTCCACTGAGGATTCCTGAGGGAGCAGTAGTGATAGATAATTCCAATTTAAGCATAGAACAGACTGTTGCAAAGATGCTAAAACAAATTTATGCATAATATCTCCACTTTAAAAAACGGTTTAACCTTAATCACTGTCAACATGCCGCATCTTTCTTCCGTGACTACCCTGGTTGCAGTAGGAGCAGGATCCAGATATGAAACAAAAAAGATAAGTGGCATCTCTCATTTTTTGGAACACATGTTTTTTAAAGGTTCCAGAAAATTTCCAACAGCTGAAAAAATCTCTACTTTGGTAGATGGTATTGGTGCAGTAAACAATGCTGCTACCGATAAAGAGGTAACCTATTATTGGATTAAATCCTCCAGTAAACACTTGGAGTTGTCCTCAGACATACTTTCTTCAATGATTAAAGAGTCAATACTTCAAGAAGAAGAGATTGAAAAAGAAAAGGGAGTAATTGTGGAAGAACTGAGGATGTATCGGGATGATCCCGCACGTTTCGTCTGGAATCTGTATGAGCTTTTGCAATTTGGAGATCAACCTTTAGGCTGGGATATTGGTGGGGATGAAAAAACCATCAGTTCATTTACCCGGGGGAATTTCATAAAATATATGGATTCTTTATATTCCCCTGCCAATATGGTTTTGGTATATGTCGGAGCTTTACCTAAGAATATCGGGGAAATTGTCCCCCGCTACTTTGGAGATTTGCCAAAGAAATCTAGTGGAAAATTTCTACCCTTTAAACCTTTCAAGCAAACCAAACCAAGGGTTAATTTATTTTATAAAAAAACAGATCAGGCCAATTTAGTGTTAGGGGTAAGATCTTATCACCGTTATGATCAAAAAAGATATGCGGCCAGGGTTTTATCAACACTATTAGGAGAGGGGATGTCCTCCAGGTTATTCATACAAGTCAGAGAGCGCAGAGGTTTAGCCTATCATGTTGGCGCCAGTTTTGGTCCATTTAAAGATACCGGAGCTTTTACAGTTTATGCAGGGGTGAAGTTAGAAAAAGTAGAGGAAGCATTGGAGGTAATTAAAGCTGAACTGGACAGGATAGCTTCCGAAAAAGTTACAGCAGATGAATTAAAAAAGGCCCAAGAGATGATTCGTGGAAGACTGGCCATCAGGGTGGAGTCAACGAACTTCTTGGCTGAATATTTTGGGACAAATTTCATACTTGATGGGAAAATAGAAACGTTTGAGGAATTTATCAAACAAACAGAAATGGTTACAACTGAAGATGTGCAAAATGTGGCCAAAGAGCTTTTCCAAAAAGACAAGTTTAACTTGCAAATAATTGCCCCTTTGAAAAATGCAGAAAAATTTGGAAGGATTTTAAGTAGGTGAGTATTTTTGAGGGAGCTTTAACACAACTTAAAAGAGCTGCCAAGTTTATTGATTTAGATCAAGCTTTTTTAGATCAACTTTCCTCACCTGAAAGAACCATTAAAGTAACATTCCCTTTAAAAAAAGATAGCGGGAAGGTAGAAATTATTAAAGGGTACAGAGTTCAATACAATAATATTCTTGGGCCATTCAAAGGAGGGTTACGCTTTCATCCAGCTGTTGATATGGACGAAGTTGTTGCTTTAAGTTTTTGGATGATGGTTAAAAATGCCATTGTTAATGTTCCTTTTGGAGGAGGTAAAGGTGGGATAGAAGTAGACCCAAAAAATTTATCAGAAAAAGAATTAGAAAAATTGACTCGCGAATTTACCAAAAAACTTGCTCCAAATATTGGCCCCTTTATAGATGTGCCAGCGCCAGATGTTAACACCAATGCCAAAATTATGGATTGGATTGAGGATGAATATCAAAGACAATGGACAATGGATAATGGACAATGGACAAATATACACAAGAATCAACTTAAGGCAGTGGTTACGGGAAAATCCGTCAAGAATGGAGGTTCAGCTGGTAGGGAAGCAGCCACCGGATTGGGCGGTTTTTTTGTACTGGAGAAGCTGGTGAAAAAATTGAATCTTAAAAAACCGATCACTTGCGCCATACAGGGGTTTGGAAATGTGGGTGCCAATTTTGCAAAAATACTTTTCAAAAACGGCTTTAAGGTGGTCGCAGTCTCAGATGTGAAGGGAGGAATTTTTGATAATAAAAAAATCGGATTTAATATTGATTTGTTAAAAGAGTGTAGAGAGGAAAAAGGATTTTTGGCAGGCTGTTATTGTATTGGGTCAGTTTGTGATATAGCCAGAAAGTACGAGAATGGGATTATCTCTAATGAAGATCTGCTTAAGTTACCGGTAGATATATTAATTCCGGCAGCTTTAGAAAACGTAATTACCAATAAGAATGCCAAAGACATTCAAGCAAAAATTGTTTTTGAAATGGCCAATGGCCCCACCAGCTATGAAGCGGATCAAATTTTAGAAAGGAGAGGAATCTTGGTTGTACCAGATGTTTTGGTTAACTGCGGGGGAGTGACTGTGTCATATTTTGAGTGGTATCAAAATATGCACAAAGAATCATGGAGTGAAGATATAGTAAATAAAAACTTAAAAGAAAAAATGGAAAAAGCCTTTGAAGATGTTTGGAAAATCCATGAAGAGAGAAATGTAAGTTTTAGGGTTGCAGCATACATTTTAGCCCTTAGAAGGTTATCTGAAAAAGCAAAAATTTAGCAGTTTTTTAACATATATAGCAATTGCTAAAGAGGTTATTCCAACAACAAATCCCCCCAGGATGTCTATTGGGAAATGAACTCCCACATAGATTCTTGATATACCAACAAGAATCATTAAGGATAAAAAAAATGGAGACCATTTTGATTTAAAGTAAGTATATGCAAAAGCTATCACAGCCATTATTGTGGCATGTCTTGAGGGAAATGAGGCATTAGCAGCACTACCGGTTAAAGGGGAGAAATGATAATTTACAAAGGGTCTTGGTTCATTAATAAATATATGTATAACTTTGATTAAAAGTATCGCGATAGGTATGGCTAAAACTGCTAAAAGTAAAGCTTTTTTCTCTTTGATTTTTCCTTTAAAACCTAAAATAAACATCAATAAAAATGTTAAATAAATTAAATAGTGTGTGATGAAAACCATTAAATTGTCCAAGGTTTGTGAATGATTACTAAAACCAAATATCAAAAAGAATAATCCTATGTTATCCATTGTTTAAGATACGGAAGGTATATAATTAAACCTACAGTTGCAGCAGTTACTGCAACAGCCAAGACTGCTCCAGCTGAAATATCTTTAGCCAGTTTTGCCCCTGGGTGAGTAGTATCTATAAACTTATCAACTACTGCCTCAATAGCAGTGTTAGTTAATTCAATTGTGATGACAAAACCTATCAAAATAATTATGGTGATCCAATCTTGTTGGGAAATTCTTAATATAAAAGAGAGGATTAAGATAAGTAGTGCTGCCAAAAAGTGAAATTTTAAGTTGGGCTCTTCTTTTAAGGCAGCAGAAATTCCTTCAAATGCATACTTAAAAGTAAGAATGCTAAATTTTTTATTCACATATTTAGTATATCATGACTTGACTTAAAGCCTTAATTTAGTTATATTAGGCTATGGGAAATGAAGTGAGAGAGAAATGTGGAATATTTGGAGTATACGGTAAGGGATTTGAGGCAGCCCGTTTAGTTCACCCGGGCCTTTGGGCCCTTCAACACAGGGGTCAAGAATCTTCAGGTATAGCATCTTCCGACGGTAAAAGAATTTATCTTCATAAAGGGATGGGTTTAGTAGCTCACGTTTTCGGAGAAGAAGATTTAAAGAAATTAGTTGGATTTCTGGCAATTGGTCATAACCGTTATTCAACTTCCGGTGATTCAATTGAGTCACATGCCCAACCTATTTTAGAAAAAGTAGGCAATGGTAAATTCATTGCTCTAGCTCACAATGGCAATCTTCCTTCTGTAAAAACTCTGGAAAAATTTCTCAAAGATAAAAAAATCGAAACTGTGGGATTAAATGATTCAGAGATGATCACTAAAGCAATAGCATTTTATATGAAAGAAGGTTTATCTTTGGATAAGGCAATTAAAAAGGCCTACGCACTCTTTACAGGAGTATTTTGTTTACTTGTGATGGATGAGAAAAAAATAGTAGCAGTTAGGGATAGTTTTGGCATCAGACCACTTTGTATCGGTAAGTTAAATGGAGGTTTTATTATTGCCTCAGAATCTTGTGCTTTAGATATTATTGGGGCAAAGTTTTTAAGAGAAGTCAAACCAGGAGAGATGGTGGTTATTAATGATAATGGTTTGAAAAGCTATCAGATAGAAAAAGGTAATCAAAAGTTAGATATTTTTGAGTTTGTTTATCTTGCTAGACCTGACAGTTATATCATGGGAAAAAGCGTTGATCAAGTCAGACAAAATCTTGGGAAAGAATTAGCCAAAGAGGTAAAGATAAAAGCGGATATTGTTATTCCAGTTCCAGACTCAGCCATTCCTGCAGCAATTGGATACTCGAGGCAGTCAGGAATTACTTTCAACATGGGACTTATTAAAAACCGCTACATTCACAGGACTTTTATTTCCCCCGAACAGCATACAAGGCAGAAGATTGTTCAACAAAAACTTAATCCTATGAAACATATAATTTTCGGTAAAAGAGTAATCGTAGTTGATGATTCAATAGTCCGTGGTACAACTTCAAAGCAAATTATTAAAATGATAAAGGATGCTGGAGCAAAAGAGGTTCATTTATTGGTTTCGTCACCGCCGTATAAGTTTCCTGATTTTTATGGAATTAATACACCTGATCAAAAAGAATTAATTGCCTCAAGAAAAAGTGTCGAAGAGATTGGGAAAGATTTGGGAGTGGACTCATTATATTACTTGTCTTATAAGGGATTACTTAAAGCAGTTGGCATCTCCGAAGATTTGCTTTGTACATCTTGTTTTACAGGTAAATATCCAGTAGATATAGGCGAAAGAAGAAAAGAGATAACCTATGATGTTGTCTAAAGCAAGATATGAAGAAAATCGCGGTATTGATTTCTAACATAGGTACGGGAACTAACTTACAAGCAATAATTGATGGAGTTGAAAGCGGAAAAATTAATGGAGAGATTGTGGTAGTAATCAGCGATACCAAACACTCTCTAGGATTAAACAGAGCAAAAAAGCACGGACTAAAGATTGAAATTTGTCCAAACAAAAATGATTTACTTTCTAAACTTTTAAAATATTCCCCGGATTTTATTTGCTTGGCAGGATGGAAACAAATTATTACTGATCAAGTAATTGATGCTTTTCCCAACAAAATTCTTAACACTCATCCAGGGTTAATACCAGATACTTTAGATGGAGTTGTTAAAAATCCTGACGGAACAAAAGCTTTATGGAATAGGGGCAAAATGACAGATGTGGCAATGCAGAATTTCCTGGATAGTAAAGCCACATATGCTGGGTGCAGTAATCACTTTTTATCTGCGGAATTTGATTTTGGGCCTGTGTTGGGAAGATGCTTTGAAAAAATAAAACCAGGTGACACAGTCGAATCTCTTTATAGTAGATTAAAAGTTAAAGAAAATCAGCTATATGTAGAAGTGTTGGCAAAACTGACACAAAGTGTCATCCTGAGCGAAGCGAAGGATCTAATACTGTGAATATTTTAGTTATTGGACAAAATGGACGTGAGCATGCGCTAGCTCAAACTTATGCAAAAAGCAAAAAAGTTAAAAAAGTAATTATGACTCCGGGTAATGGTTTAACTGATTTTGAAAATAATAAGATTAAAAATTATCCCAACGTGGGGATGTTGGATTTTGAGGGAATTGTTAAGGTTTGCAAAAAAGAAAAAATAGATTTAGTTGATGTTGCGCAAGATGATGTTATTGCAGCAGGATTTGTTGACAGATTAGGAAGTTTTGGAATATCAGCCTTTGGCCCAACACAAAAAGCATCTCAACTTGAGTGGGATAAAAAGTGGGCTCGCAATTTTATGGTCAAATACAAATTGCCTATTCCAAGATTTGCCTCATTTAATGATAGGAAAAAAGCGATACGGTATATTAATTCTTTACCCGAACAGGTTCTCTATATTAAAGCCGCAGGCCTTGCTTTTGGGAAAGGAGTTCTTCGGGCGGAGAATAAAAAAGAGGCCCAAGTTGCCGTTAGGGAGATGAAAAAGTTTGGTAAATCAGGGGAGACATTTTTAATAGAAGAATGTTTGGTTGGTGAAGAGTTTTCGCTGTTTGCCATTTGTGATGGTGAAAATTTTGTAGTTACTAAATCAGCTCAAGATCACAAAACCATTTATGACGGTGATAAAGGGCCAAATACAGGTGGAGTAGGAAGTGTTGCACCGACAGAAGCTGTCAACCCTACAGTTATTAGAATAATTGAAAAGAAAATTATTAAACCAACTCTTTTGGGAATGAAAAAAGAAGGACGACTATATAGAGGAATCTTATATCTTGGGGGAATGTTAACAAGAGGGGGTGTAAAAATTATTGAGTTTAACTGTAGGTGGGGAGATCCGGAAGCAGAAGTTATTTTGCCAAGTATTAAAACCGATTACCTAAATGTTGTACAAATGGTTTTATCACAAAAACTTAAAAGTACAAAAGTGGTGTTTGATAAAAAAGTTAGACTATCTGTTGCAGGGTGTTCAAAAGGATACCCCCTTGATTATTTTAAAGTTAAAGGAAGAGAAATTTTTGGTTTAGAATCAGCAATGAAACTTCCCGGAGTAACTATTTTTGGAGCCGGTATTAAAAGAAAGGGAAATAGGTTTTTGGCCAATGGCGGACGTGTTTTTCATTTGGTTGCAGAAGGGAAAGATATTGTGGATGCCAGGGAAAAAGCATACAAGGCAATGGCACAAATTAGTATTGCAGGAAATAATTTGTACTACAGAACAGATATCGGTTGGAGAGATGTTCGTAGGATAAGGATAAAAGAATGATACAAAAGGTCAGAGTAATCACAAAAATAGGACCTGATTTAAAAGGTGAGGGGATATTATCAGATATCCACAAAATACTGGGTGTCAGAACTGTTGGAAAAGTGACAGCAATTAAAGTCTATAGATTAGAAGGAATAAATGAAAATCAAGCAAAAATATTAGCAGAGAATCTGTTATCTGAATCAATTAATCAATCTTACAAAATTAATAAACCCTTCTTTCACCTCGAAGGAGTCAAAGCCCACCTTCGAGGTGTTAACTCAGCGACCGTAGAGATTGCCTATAGACCAGGAGTAATGAATCCTGAGGTTGCTTCAATAATGAAAGCTGCAAGGGATTTAGGGATTAAACTTCTAGCTTGTGACTGTGGCTTTGAATATGCTTTTTATGGAAATTCCAAAAAAGAGGCAATACTGGGGATTATTGAGAAACTGAAGCTATATAACAACCTGACCGAACAGATAATTGAAGAAGAACCAGAAACACTCCTTATTAAAGGTGGTACTAACAAAACAATGACTATTCCCATTAGAAAAATGTCCAGCGAGCAGTTATTGGATCTTTCTAAAGACAAACTGTTTTTAAATTTAGAAGAAATGAAGGTAATACAAAGATATTTTCAAAATTTGAAAAGAGATCCGACTGATTTGGAATTGGAAACTATTGCTCAAACCTGGAGTGAACATTCAGGTCATAAAACTTTTAAAGCAGATCTAATCGTTGAAGGAAAGAAAAAGGCACCTTTAATAAAAAGAATTCAGAGGGAAGCTTTGAAACATAATAAAAATATTGTATCTGCTTTTGTTGATAATTCCGGGGTGATGGATTTTTATGATGGTTGGGTTATATCTGGCAAAGGTGAGACACACAATGCCCCATCAGCTATTGAACCTTATGGTGGTGCAATGACTGGATCAGGTGGAGTTTTTCGTGATGTTTTGGGAACAGGACAGGGAGCAAAAAATGTTGTTTCAACAGATGTTTTTTGTTTTGCTCCTCCTAATTTTCCAAGTAAAGATTTACCAACAGGCACTTTACAACCGTTATATCTCTTAAAAAGAGTTGTTCAAGGTGTTAAAGATTATGGCAACAGAGTTGGTATTCCTACTAATAATGGTTCTATACATTTCCATCCAGATTTTAGAGCCAGACCAACAGTTTTTGTGGGGGCATATGGGATTATGCCCAAAAAGTATGCTAAAAAAGGAGTACCAAAATTAGGTGATTTAATTATGGTGGTGGGGGGGAGAACTGGCAGGGATGGGATTCATGGAGCTACTTTTTCCTCCGGGGAAATGACAGATAGGACAATTAATGTTAACTCAACTGCAGTACAAATTGGTAATGCTATCGAGGAGAAAAGAGTTTTTGATGCAATTTTGGAAGCCAGAGACAAAGACTTAATTAGGGCTTTACAAGATTGCGGTGGTGGAGGTTTCTCATCAAGTATAGGAGAGATAGGAGAAAAATTAGGTGTGAGGGTTAATCTGGACAAAGCACCTCTTAAATATCAGGGCCTAGCTCCTTGGGAAATATGGGTATCAGAATCACAGGAGAGAATGATTATGGTGATTGAGCCAAAGAATCTAAAAAACTTGTTGTCTATTTGTAAAAAATATAATACAGAGGCTGCTGTGTTAGGTAAATTTGATGGTAGTAAAAAACTAAAAGTATATTTTGATAAAGAGAAAGTTTGTGATTTGGATATGGAGTTTTTACATCATGGATTATCAAAAAGGGTAATGGAAGCAATCCCCCCTGTCATTCCGAGCGAACAAAGTAAGATTGCCACGGGTCGCCGCGGCGACCCTAGCAATGACAAAGTGGAAGAACCAAAATCAGAAAAAGAATGGATAAGTATCTTAGAAAAAGTTTTAGGGCATGGGAATGTTTGTTCAAAAGAACCAATTGTCAGACTTTATGATCATACAGTCCAAGGAACTTCCGCCTTGCCGCCCTTTACAGGTGTTGGTCAAGATGGGCCAAATGATGCTGTGGTAATAAAACCTCTGCTTGATAAACTATATGGCATGGTGGTGTCTCATGGATTAAACCCTGTGTTAAATAAAATTGATCCATATTGGGGGAGTATTTGGGCAGCCACTGAGGCAATTTCTAATTACACTGCAGTTGGTGGTAACTTTAAAGATGCATCTTTGATTGAAAACTTTATCTGGCCATTTCCAGATGAAGAGTCTCTTTGGTCTTTAGATAAATCTGTTGATGCAGTGGTGGATTTTATGAAGACATTAAAAATACCAGTCATTTCCGGTAAGGACAGTTTATCAAGCACTTACAGAGGTGCGGATGGAGAAATTATTAAAATTCCACCAACCCTTTGCATATCAGTATTTGGAAAAATACCTGATGTTACTAAAACAGTATCGTCTGATTTTAAAAAAGTCGGATCGGTTATTGTGTTTGTTGGCAAACAAGATTTAGAGGCAATGGGAGGTTCAACATATTTAAGTATCGTAGATCCTGAGCGAGCGGAGCGAGTCGAAGGACCAAAGATTGATTTAAATAACTTACCAAAACTTTTAGATACTTTATATCAAGCAATTCAAACCGGCAAAGTATTAGCATGTCATGATATCTCAGAGGGTGGACTAATTACAGCAATTTTTGAGATGTGTTTGGGAGGAAGGTTAGGTGCGTTAATCCACCTCGAAGGAGTCAAAGCCCTTCTTCGGGGTGATTATTTACTTTTTAATGAAACAGCCGGATGTTTTATTATTGAAGTAGCAGACGAAAAAGCTGCAGAAACTTTGTTTTACGGAGTCCCTTATAAAATTTTAGGAAAAACACAAAGGGTGGAAAAAATTATTGTTGAAAAACTTTTTTCAACTGATTTATCAAGACTGCAAAAAGCTTGGAAAGAACCAATGGAGGAAATTTTTTCATGAATCCTGTAAGGCCTAAAATTTGTATCTTAAGAAGTGATGGAACAAATTGTGATGTAGAGTTAGCTTATGCTTTTGAAAAAGCCGGGGGAAAAAGTGAATTTGTCCATGTTAATGAGTTGAGAAACAGAGAAATAAGATTATCAAATTTTCAAGCAATCGCACTGCCTGGAGGATTTTCTTACGGTGATGATATTGCCTCAGGAAAAATTCTGGCTGTGGAGATGATCAGTTTTCTAAAGGAGGAACTGGAAAAATTTAAAGACAAAGGTAGATTAATAATTGGTATTTGTAATGGCTTTCAAACCCTAGTTAGAACCGGTTTACTACCATTTGGAAACATGGGCAAAATGGATGCAACTCTTGCTCCAAATGACAATGGGCATTTTGAGTGTAGATGGGTTAGACTTAAATCAGAAAAGGATAATAATTGTAAGTTTTTACAAAGGATGGATAGCAAGGGTTGGTTTTCTATAAATCATGGGGAAGGAAAACTTTTTGCAAGTGATGAGGTTATCAAAAAAATGGAGGATCAAAATCTGGTTGTCTTTCGATATGTAGATCAGAAAGGTATACCAACACAAAAATATCCTGATAATCCAAATGGTTCAATAAATGCCATAGCTGGTGTTTGTGATTCAACAGGATTAATATTTGGGATGATGCCACATCCGGAAAAATTTGTTGATCTAACCCAATACCCAAACTGGAGAAGGGAAAAAATCGAAAAACCTCATGGTTTACCATTTTTTGAAGGTATTGTAAATTTCTTAAAGGAGGCCTAATGATAATTTTAGTTGATTTTGGGGGACAAACAGCACATTTAATATCAAGAAGAGTAAGAGAGCTTGGGGTAGAATGCATAATTGCTAATCCAGATGAAGCCTTAGAAAAAATAGATTCCGGACTTCGCCGGAATGACAGGAGGATAGATGGGATAATTTTTTCTGGGGGGCCTGCATCAGTTTATGAAAAAGATGCCCCTACAATTGATAAAAAAATATTTGAATTGGGTATTCCAATTTTAGGAATTTGTTATGGACAACAATTAATGTGTCACCTGTTAGGTGGGAAAGTGAGACCGGGCAATAAAAAAGAGTTTGGTCCTGCCACACTCTCAATAAGTAAATCTTCAAAGTTGTTAGCGGGAGTTCCTGTTACCTCTACAGTTTGGATGTCACATGGAGATGAGGTGGTTAGACTTCCACAGGGTTTCATCCACAATGCAAAAACTCAAACTATTCCTCATGCGGCTATTTCAAATGAAAGTAAAAAAATATATGGAATACAATTTCATCCGGAAGCGGTGCATACCGAGTATGGTACTCAGATTTTGGAAAATTTTCTAAAGATTTGTGGATTAACTCCAAAAAAATCTGAGACAGATCGTGAATTTGTAGAAAATATTGTCAAAGATATCAAAGATTCAGTTGGCGATCAGAAAGCTCTTTGTGCACTCTCTGGAGGGGTTGATTCTTCTGTAGCTGCTTTGTTAGTACACAAAGCCATTGGCAAAAATCTAACTTCAGTTTATATAGATTCTGGTTTAATGCGGGTTGGTGAGACAGATGCCTTAAAACTAGTGTTTCAAAAACATTACCAAATGAATGTTGACATTGTAGATGCACAGGATGATTTCTTAAGAGTCTTAAAAGGGGTGGTTGATCCAGAGCAAAAAAGAAAAATAGTTGGGAAAGTATTTATTGATGTTTTTGAAAAAGAGGCAATAAAATCTGGAGCCAGATTTTTGGTGCAAGGAACAATTTATCCGGATGTTATAGAAAGTGCAGGGACCAAGCATTCCCAAAAAATAAAGTCTCACCATAATGTTGGAGGTTTGCCAGCAAAAATGAATTTAGTGCTTATTGAACCACTTCGAAATTTTTATAAAGATGAAGTCAGAAAGATTGGCAGTATTTTAGGTTTGCCAGATAGTATAACCCAAAGACAGCCTTTCCCAGGACCCGGGCTGGCTGTAAGAATTATTGGGGAAGTCACAGAGGATAAATTAGAAATCCTGAGAAAAGCAGACAGAATTTTACAAGAAGAAACCCAAAAGGCAAAACTAAATCTTTGGCAGGTATTTGCTGTTTTTACTGGAATTAAAACAACAGGAGTTAGGGGAGATAACAGAGCTTATGGAGAAACCATTGCCATTAGGGCCATTGAGGCTAAAGATGCCATGTCTGCCAATTTTGCAAAACTTCCATATGAGCTTTTGGATAAAATTTCAACCAGAATTGTTAATGAAGTCAAAGAAGTCAATCGTGTGGTTTATGATATCACCAACAAACCCCCCGCCACTATGGAGTGGGAATAGATCAAAGTCTAATGTATTCTTCTCTTTGGGGCCCGGTGGAGACAATACTAATAGGAACTCCCAAGAATTTTTCAATAAATTTTATATAGTCCTGACAAGTTTTTGGTAAGTCTTTAAAATTTTTAATACCATCTATATTTTCTGTCCATCCAGGTAAAGTTTTGTAAATAGGAGTTAAATTAAATAATTCTTGATATCCACAAGAAGAATAGGAGACAGATTTACCATTTAATTTGTATCCGGTACACATTTTAATTTCTGTGAGACCGGATAAAATATCTATTTTTGTAATAGCAATATTTGTTATCCCAGAAACAGTACAAGAGAATTTAACAGATTCTAAATCTAACCATCCAACTCTTCTTGGCCTTCCTGTTGTAGTTCCATACTCTTTGCCCTTTTCTCTAATTTCATCACCCAGTTTATCTGTTAACTCTGTTGGAAATGGACCAGAACCCACTTTGGAAGTATAAGCTTTTACAACTCCCCAAACATCTCCAATTTTCTGAGGGGGAATACCCGCTCCTGCATTTATAGAACCGGTTACCACACTAGAAGCAGTTGTATAAGGATATGCAGAAAAATCTAAATCCAG
>Ga0209541_10011281_pt1 | contig 14016 bp, 8 predicted proteins | sample RifCSPlowO2_01_FD_184027 | JGI IMG/M metagenome (GOLD analysis project Ga0209541, IMG submission 184027) | Groundwater microbial communities from Rifle, Colorado - Rifle CSP2_plank lowO2_0.1 (SPAdes) (version 2) | ecosystem: Environmental > Aquatic > Deep subsurface > Groundwater | place: Rifle... | reverse complement strand
AGACTATTATGCCCTCGGGCATATTCATATAAATTTTAACAAAGAAATAAACAACAAGCCAGTTGTCTACGGAGGCCCGACTTTTCCAAATAATTTCAAGGAACTTGAAGAACTTAATAACGGATGTTTTTATCTTATTGAAGTAAACGGCTATACAAAAATAACAAAAAAAGAAATAAAAATAAAACAAACAGAATTAATAGAACTTGAAATAGAAAATGCTATTACAGCGACGCAGAAAATAATTGATGTTTTAAAAACAAGAGAATTGAAGGATAAGATTGTTTTATTAAAATTATCAGGAGCAATAAGACAGGGAAAAACTTCTGACATTAAGTTTCAGGAGATTGAAGAATACCTAAACAATGAAGGAGCATACTCCTTCCTCAAAAATACTTCAAGACTTGAACAGGAAAAACAAGAAATGCAGATTGAATTAAATTCTAGAGAAATGGAAAAAGTTGAAGAATCCTTAATAAAAAAATACGAACTTGAAAATCCTTCAGACTTTAACAAACTCATTTTTCCTTTAATGAATTCCTTAAGTCTGGAAAAACAGGAAGATGAAAAATCTGCAAGCTTTGAAAACAGATTATTTTCAGAACTGAGCAGGGTTTTGAATATTGAGTTGGATTAGTTACTTTATGGTAACAACAAACAAAAGGTTTTTAAACACTAAATACAGTCATTAGATTAAATAAGATGTCAAGATATTTAGTTTTTGCAGGAGTTGAAGTCGATGAAAACAGAACAAGAGAATTTGTAGAGGCAGTCAGGCACATCCCAAGAAGTGCAGGGATTCATCTTGATCCATCCTACTTAATTGATAATGTTCCAGCAACTCTGGAAGATTACTCTTTTGTGAGAATGTTTGAGAATGAAAGAGATTTAGGGGACTTAATCGCAGCATGCGAACCTCAAATTGGAAGAATTCCAAAATCCTTGTCTGATATAAGAGAGGAAGCAAAATCTTTAGTCTCAAAATTTCCTCTTTGCAATATTTTTTTATATAGAGGAATGCCTCAACCAGAAGTTCATGCATATCATAGAAGCTCTCAGGGTGTAAATTCCTTTGATGTAAAGACTGGGAAAGAAATTCCAATAAAAACTCATTTAACTTATTTGATTAATCCAGGAACTTTAGCAAATCCAGACAATCCAACTTTTGCATTAGTAGATACTCCTGAAGAAAATAAAAATGGAAGAGTAAGATTTTATAAAATATCTCAAGCCAAAAAATTTGAAGAAAATAGATGGACGCTGATGTATTTTCAAAACAATATTATGAATCACTTAACAGGAGGCCAGGACTCTGCTGAAAAATTGGATGAACAAATTCAGGAATTAGAAAACAGAAACTCCAAAAGAGAATTTAATGGAATTATAGAATTAATGAAACAATTCCAAGTTCCAGAAAACCATCGGCAAATCAAACCTTATTATGATGAGTTTTCAAAAAAATTAGCCTTAGAATTTAGTGCTTTTGATTCAAGAGAAATTAGAGACATTTATTGCATCGATATAGCTAAAGATATATGGACTCCTTTTGATTCAAGAAGATACTGGCAGGAAAAAGAAAGCAGGAGAATAAGATGAGAGGTTTAACAGAAAAAGAAATTGAAAAATTAAGAAAGCAGGTTTATGCAAGTTATGATTCATTATTAAAGATATCAACTCAATTGCCAGTTTCTCTTCCGAAAGTTCTTTTACAGTCAGAGTCTAGACTGCCGTTTGTTTCAGATTTAGGACAGCAAATATTTTTCTTGGATGAAATCGAAGATAAAAGATATCACGGTGCAGATTATTTTTTAGGGCAGGTAGAATCAAGAGAAGATATTGGAGGAGGTTATACTGGTATTGTTGTAACAACAGATAATGGAATAGAAATGTTTGGAAATTATTCTAAACAAAATATAAAATCCGCATTTATTCATCCGCGAGGGCAAAGTTTAATAATTAACAGGACAGTTCTTGAAAAAAATCCTGATGAACTTGAAGGAAAACCAATTGATGAAGTTATTGGCTTAAACTTTGGGCTTTTTCCAAATGTTGCACAAAAGAGAAAACATCTTTCAGAATTAGAATATTTAAAGTTTTATATGGATTTATGGAGCAGTGTTCCGCTGCTGTTTTAAAAAATAATGATTCTATCAGATAATTGAGTTTTTTATCAACATTGTCAGAAGGAGATTTGTTATTAAACCTAATTTTTTTAAATTGTTCCATTCATCATTAACATTATCTATAAAATAGTCTATATTTTTTTCAAAGTTTTTAACTCTTGGAATCATTTCATCGTCGCTAAAACCTGCTTTCATTAAAGAATCCATGTATTTATCTACTAAATCTTCCTTATTCGCTTGAAGTTGCTTTCCTCTGTTAATCAATGCTTCTTTTAATGCAGGAGTATTTTGTTCTGGACTTGGACCCCAGCCATGCAGTGATCCAGTATCAAGAGTTTCTTGAAAAAAAAGAGGATTAAATTCATATAATTCTCCAGTTGTATCCATATCAAAAATTTTTAATTTTCCATCACTTCCCATTATAAAATTTGTTGGATTCATATCTCCCTCTCCGTTTAAATGCTGCATTGTATACATATCTACTCTTAATTTATCTGCAGCATCTTTTGGATAATTATCATAAAGCTGGTCCACTAAATTTCTATTCAATTCCAGAGTTTCTTCATTAACTACTGAACTATCAAATTTTCTCCCAGAAATTTCTTCATTTAATAAAACATAATCATAATTCCATCTATTAACTCTTGGGTGTCCTATTGTTTCATAACCTATCGCATCATTAGTATCAAGAACCCAATCATTTAAAGTATCTTCTAATGATTTTATTTCTTCACGATTAGCAAGTTCACTTTTAACTGCTTCTTTGCTAGCTACTTTATAACTCCAACTCTGGTCTCCTGATTTAATTTTTATTACGCTTTGCCAGCCTTCTGTTGGAATTTCTTGTGATGCAAAAGGATCTTCAGGATTAAATCCTAAAATATCTTCAACATCATTTTCATTATCTACAAAAGAATTTCTATTTTCCAGAGGGATTGCAGATTCTTTAGATGCAGTCTTCTCAATCATCGTCGGAGTAGTTTTTGCTGGGTTAATTAAGTCATTGCCTCTATCAGTCTCACTTTTTATCCCTCGATGATAACCCCTTAATCTTTCACAGTTTGTCCTGAACCTGATGCTTTGCAAATCTGGATTTATATCTCCTAAAACACTATCTGCAAGCCCCTCAAACTCTCTTTGAGTTAATCCTCCTGACATAATAAGATTATCACTAGGCCCTGAACCAAACTCTATATCTCTAACCTGGTCTCCAATACCAATGACATGATTGCTTGAATCCTTTTTTGGTTCAATAAATATTTCACTTCCTGCAATTCTCTGTCTCCAGTATTGAAGTACAGAGTCTAATTCAGAATTTTGTAATCTGGATTTTTCAGTAAAAAGCGCTCCAATCACCTCACCAGGAATTTCCTTTCCGGAAACTTCTTGAATTAAAGCGGTTGCATAATACATATGATTATTACTTCCTTTAGTATAATCCTCAGCAATATATCTGCTGACCCATTTATTTGTTTTAGGATCAAACACATGAACTCCTTTAATCTTTATATCTCCTGCATGAGGGTTTTTCTTAGAATCTCTTTCACCCCTCATGACATTTCCTTCTTTATAAAAATCTTTTATATTCTCTTGACTTATACTATCAAATGCTTTATAACCCTCAAAACCTAGTCTTTGCCCTAACCTACTTTCTGTCGGTGTCATCCACGCCAACCCCTGTTCAGGAATACCACCGCAAATTGCTTCATTTAATCTTCCTGTTCTTGCACTATCAAAATAATCACTATTATGCACCACAATATTTTCTTTACCGATGACAAAATCATCTGTCTCAGAAGAATCTAGATTATAAACTTCAGTTGGTGAAGAAACATCTTCAATAGAAATAATCTTAACTTTCTGTCCTGAAGAAGTGATTAATTCATCACCAACATTTAAAGCAGAAGCCGGAATCCATTTTCCTTCGACGAGAAAAGGATGCTCTTGAGTGACTCGAAGTTCTCCAGCGAATATCAAATTCACCATTAACAAAATTATCAATGCAAATAATATACCTTCTTTTTTCATATACTTATCAGGAAATTAGATATTATAAATTTTCCCATAGAAGGTTTTAAAAACCATAATATACCCTCAGGTTATATATGTAAAATGGTAACTCAATGCAACGTTCCTGAACTTTTATATATGATATCTCATATGCCGGTTGTATCTGGGAGTCTATTAGAAAAACTTAATAAGGATATTGATAAAAATCTAAGGTTATTAGATTCAGATACAAGAAGTCTGCCAAAAGAAACAAGAAATCAGATTATAGACTTAGGATATTTATTAGATATAAACTCTTCAGGAGAACAAAGACTTTTCTATCTTGGGAGGATAATAGAACAAAGAAAAATTCAAATAAATTCAAATTATCTATATCTCTTTTGTTCATCTCAATTAAAGGATTGTTATGGATGTCCTTATCCCAAAGAATTACAAGAATCTAATACAGAAGTCTATACTCATCAGGATATAACTTGGTTTGATACAAGAATTCCTGCGAAAAATGTAAGGCCTATTCCATTAGATAAGTTTACTCAGAGGAGATTGGAAGAACTAAGACAAGTTGGAGAAATAAATTATCAGAGATTAAGAGAAAGTTTAGGTAAATAAGATGACAACAATACATTTAATACAGTCTATTCATGAAACAGATTTATCTGATAAAAAAAAGATATTGCAGTTTTTATCACCAACAGAAACTTCTTCACGACTAATAAAAGGATTCTATAGAACTTATAAGATGTCTGCTGTAGAAACTCTCTCCAGGGAAAATTTAGATTTAATAACTCAAATGGGAATAGACCTCAAATTAGCAGAATTAATATCTAGGATTCATAAACAACATCCTTTGGATTATATTTTTTCAGATGATTTTTCCAAATATAGGGGGCTTTTGAGATACTGCCAGAGAAAAAAAATAAAAACTGAAACAACTGGCTGCACTTCAATTGCTGACAAGTTTAACTTTGTCTATTTTTGTGCAGGAGATTCGGAAAATTTAGCCCATATAATTTATCCAGATGAGATTAGGCAATTAACAGGATTATATCAACAAGAAGGATTTATGGTTCAGTTTCAATAATAGCTCCTTCCTTTATGAGTTTTTGAATTGCCTCATCATTTAATAAGTTTCCTTCTTTAAGGTTAGCTTCAATCGCATCAATAAGTTCGCCTGCAAATTTTATTCCACTGCTTTGACTGCTTGGGGTCACTCCTGTAGCTTGAACCATAATATCTGTTCCTTGTATATACACTTTAATACCGCGTCCTTCTCGTCTTGATTCTAAACCATATCTATTTAATATTTTTTTTTGTCTTGTATTAAAATCACCTCCTCCTCCTCCGCCAGTACGTTCACGAAAAACATTATTTATCTCTTGCCTAGCAGAAGTAGACAATACTCTTTCTTTATCCTTAGGTACCTCTAATCCAAATACATCTAAAAACTCTTTCCATATAGCTCTCTTTGCTTCTGTTGCAGAACTATATTTATTCTGCATAATCTTTCCTAATTCCAATCTATAAACTTCAACTAGTTCTGGGTCTTCATTATTAACAAAATTTTCTGTTTGTCTCAGGGTGCTGATTCCTCTTATAGTGCCTAGATTATTTTCAGGGTCTACTAAAGAATATCTATCTTTTATATCTCCTTTTTCTCCGCCAGTTCTGCTATCAAATACATCTAAATTTTCACCACTCCCAGTAACTCCCCCTTCAATTAAATATCTTCTTTCATCAGGTGTAAAAACTTCTTCAAAATTTTCTCTATCACCAGAACCTCTTTTTAAAATATCTGCTTTGTTTCTCAATCCCTCACTTCTGTGAGCAGCAAGAATTCTTCTTATCTCTTCATCACTAAAATCTTTTACTCCAAAAATAGTATCCCAGAATCCTGTATTTTTATCTAATAAAATTTTTGCATAATACATTCTTTCTATATCATTCAGCTCATATGCAGGTTCTTCGTTTTCAACCATTTTTTTAATCTCTTTTTTTCTTGCAGAATCAAGATATTGTTCAGGAAATCTAAGCGCACCAGTAACAACAACATCTTTTGGATTAATATATAAGCTAACATCAGAAGGTTTAACATATTCTGTTTTCATTGTTTCTATTCTTAGTTCTAACAATTGTTTTGCTATTCCAGGTCTTTCAGCCGGCTGGTTGCAAGGATAATCATAAATCGGTGTTAATTCACCTTCACCTTGCAGGGCAAATCTCCCTCTTCTTAATGCCTGAACCTCATGAGAAACTGGCTCACCATTATATAAATTTACTTTCATAAAAGAGTCTGCTTTTCCATATTCTGTAATAATTTTATTTTTTTTGCTATTATACCTTGAGGTTATTGGATATTTAGATGCAACCGCATCATAACTCTTAGATATATATGCATCACCGTTTTCTAAGATTAATACATAATATTCTCCATTTGCAGGTTTTCCAGTGCATGAATCTAAAATCTTTCCTGTTTGAGGATTAAATACATTATCTAAAATTGTTGGTTGATTTAATACATCTCCCCTAGGAACACCTTCCATTGGAGGATTATAAACAGGTTCAGGTCTAATAGTATAGGCTTTCAAATCAGGATTTTCTTCTTTTGCCCGCTGATATTCTTCAATATTTTTAGCCTTTCTTGCTTCTCTTACTTCAGCAGGCTCAACACCTGCTTCAATCATTGCTCTTTCAGCATCAGTAAGTCCTAGGGGCATATCACTATTATGCACCACAATATTATCAACACCGACGACAAAATCATCTGTCTCAGAAGAATCTAGATTATAAACTTCAGTTGGTGAAGAAACATCTTTAATAGAAATAATCTTAACTTTCTCACCAGAAGAAGTAATTAATTCATCACCAACCTGCAAATCCGAAGCTGTTACCCACTCGCCATTCACAAAAAACGGATGCTCTTGAGTAACACGAAGTTCTCCGGCTAATATCAAATTCACCATTAACAAAATTATCAATGCAAACAATATACCTGCTTTTTTCATATACTTATCAGGAAATTAGATATTATAAATATTTGCAAGAAAAGAAATTTAAACTTTAACATTTTTAATAAAATCTTTTTTAATTCTAAACCAGCTTAGTGCAACCTCAAAATGTAAATATTTATATACCCCTAAAATACCTTTAGATTATATGAATGACTTAATTGACTCAAACTTAGAGAATCCGGTTTATATCGAAGATTCAGGATATAAAGTTAGTTATACTTCTGTTGATGGAGATGAAATTGAAGTTTATGTTGGAAAATTTATAGAATTAGGAGAATTAGACGATAGAGGAGTTCCTTTGGATAAACCTGATATTGGCGAATCAGAATTTCCAGGATATTTAGTTTACATTAACAGAGAATTAGCAGAAAAAGTAAAAGGCTATAAAACTCTTAATGCTTTGTTATTAAATAAAGGAAAATCAGAATTAGAAAGACTTGTTGATTCAGAAGCTGATTCTGAAGAACTTATTCAAACTTTAAATGAATTAGTTGATAATTTTGTTGAAGATGCTTATATTCAAGACGACGATGAATTAGAGCCAAATCAATATAAAGAAGATGATACATGGGGATATCCAAGTGATTTTAGAACTGGGGAGTATGAAGATTAATTATTCAGCATATCCAGTATCAGGATTCAATATTTTATTTAATCCGCGATAATCTGTAAACTCTACTCCAGATTCACTAACTGTTGTATCATAAAGATAATATCTATCCGGAAGAGGATTATTGTCTCCTCTAACAAACTGCAGAACTCTTCCAGTTTCAGGATCATATACTATATTTAAAATTCTTCCGCTTCTTACAGCACTTTCTAAAAGAGTGGGCTTATAATCTCCCTGAATATAAACAGTAAGTTTTCCTGAATTAACTGTCGAGTCTTCAATAACCACTAATTTTCTTCCAGATAATTCTCCTGTTAATTCTGCAGTAAAAAAAGGTTTAATAGGATTAGTTAATATGGGTTCACCTTTTATATCCCCCGCAACATTTATTGTTAATGTGCCCTTTTCTGAATCATAAAATGCTTTTCCAACTTCTTCAACATTTCTTCCACTATAGACTCTTCCTTTAGCTCCAGATCCTCCTTCATAAGCAATTAATTCATCTCCTTTTTCAATAAGAGCAACATTCTTATAAGCATCATAAGTTTTAACATTCAAAGGTAGCATATCAGTTTTATCTGCATTTGGTTCAAAAGCTCTCCTTGTTTTTGGATTAAAATAAATAGGGCTCTGTTTTCCTACCATCTTTTGATTCCAGTTATAATTTCCTTCATACCATCTATCTGGATATGCAGTATAAAGTTTGTTTTCTCTTTCAGTTACTAATGCTCTTCTTCCGGGATCATAAATAATAGCATCTCCTGGGACTTCTTTCATTTTTTTTCCATTGCCTTCTAATATCACAGCTTTCTTTCTTCCAGTAGGATTTCCAAATGCATCAACTTCTTCAAATATTGCAACATCAGAATCATAATAACCCTCGCCATTCTCGCGGGAATGAAGCCAAGTTGTTTTCTTTCCATTTTCTCCAGGATATTTTCCTTTTAACAGCTCTCTTGCTTTATCAAATTTTGAATCTAATTTAATATCAGGAGTTACATCAGGAGAAACAGGAATATCTTTTGTTTCCAATAAAGTCAAGTCAACAGGTTTAGGCTCTTCAGCAATAGTTGGTTCATATACTTTTTCTGGAAGAGGTTTGCATAAAGAAGGATCATTTTCAATACTGTTCTTCCAGTTTGGTTCAGGTCTTTTACCACCAACACTTTTTGGGAAATGCAAGTCACTAAATTCATCAGTCTCTGTTGGCAAGTACAATCCAAAGTCATATTCATCATTAAGAGTATCTATTCCTTTTTTATATCCATCTCTTACTGATTTTTCAGGAACATTATATTCAGAACCTTTTTCATAAGTTTTGATTTTAGAAAGAATATCTTGAATTTCTTTAAAACTATATCTTCTTCCTGGATTAGTTAAATACTCTATTCCAACAGTATTGCCTTTTTTATCTAATTTAGGTTCTGCATAACCATAATATAATCCTAAAACTTCTTTTGGATCTGAATAAGCTCCCCCTCCACGTTTAATGAGTTGTGATTTACTCCCCAATTCTATTTCAAATTTTACAGCTTCATTTATCTTTCCCCATATTGCTCTTGTTCTCAGCAATGCATTAGCATTAAGCTCTTGCTGCCTTATATTTTCCTTAGTAAATACTTCAGGTTTTCCACCATATTCTTCCTTAAGAGCTTCAATTGCTTTTCCAATTCTAAAATTATTAGCATCATTTTGATTTTTGAAATCTTTTAATGGATATTTTTCTAAATTCTCTGCATATTTATTCATAGCAAAAGTTATTTCTTCATCAGAATATCCTGATTCTCTTAACCCGAGAATTATTCCTGTTTCTTCAAGTGAATATCCTCTTGCTCTTAATTGTAAAATTAATCTCTGCCTGTCACTAAACTGGTCTGAATCTAATACTGAATTTAAATCTGTTTTTCTCTCATTGCATACAGCTTCTTCTTGAGGATTTGGTGATTTAGGATCATACCAATCTTTATTCTCGCCGTCTTCATAGGGTTTGTCAATGCTTTGGTCTTTTTCAGTTATTTGTTTGTATCTGCAAATCATTCCTTCCATTCCTCTTTCTACAATTTCTGGAAGAGCATCTTCAATTTCTTCTGGAGTAGGGTCTTTTTTAAATCTCTTATAAAAATCTGATTTAAAGTCTTCAATTAATTCTTCTCTTGAAACAGGCAATCTTCCATTTCTGTTTGAAAAATCTCCAATAGCTTTATAATACTTATAATTTTTACTACTCTGTCCAGATACTCCTAAGAGTTTTTTCCATCTTGAACTGATGATTTCTTTTTGAGCTTGGTAACCAGCATGAGTACTATACTGAGTTCCATAACTTAAGTCATAGGATTCCCATGCATCTCTCAGACCTTGTCCTGCAATAATAACTCCTTCAGGTATTTTTTTTCCATCTAAAGTCTCAACTTTATCTTTTAATAGCATATTTCCATCAAATTTTTTCCAGAAATAATATGCTAATCCTACATTCCCTTCTATATATTCATCAACAGCAGTTTTATACTTTTCATATGCATTATACCCTGATTCTAATTCAGCATCACTTTTATCAGGAAACTTTTCTCTTAAGACTTTAATTGCTTCTTCTTTTGTTGGTTCATAAGAATATAATGATTGAGAAAGGTCTGATTCATATTCTTTTAATTTTTCTTTAATTTCTCCTGTCTTTGCTTTTTTATAATCTCTCAATGCATCAAGATAAGGCTTGTTCTCTCCATCTCTTAATCCTAGAATTTTGTCTTGATACAAATCTCTGGTTTTCTTATCCATTTGAGGATATTTTAATACTTCTGCAGGTGTACATTGAGGGCCTTCATATTCCCAGCCTTCTGCAGGTTTACCGCCGCAGAGTTTTAATTCGCATTTAGTATCCAAACATAATTTCCCATCACCAAGATTAGGACATTGTTCAGGATATACTATTGGTTGTTCACTATTATGCACCACAACATTATCAACACCGACGACAAAATCATCTGTTTCAAAAGAATCTAAATTATAAACTTCAGTTGGTGAAGAAACATCTTTAATAGAAATTATTTTTATTTTTTCTCCGTTAATATTAACTAATTCATCTCCAACATTTAAAGCAGAAGCAGGAATCCATTCATCATCAACCAAAAAAGGATGCTCTTGAGTGACTTGAAGTTCTCCTGCTAATATAACATTCACCATTAACAAAATCATCAATACAAATAATATACCTGCTTTTTTCATTTACTTATCAGGAAATTAGATATTATAAATATTTGCAAAATTTATTAACAAAAAGAAAATATTAAATCACCAACAGTATCTCCGATGAGACTTTATTACTATCCATTTAATTAATACTAACAAATCTGATCTCCTAAAAATCTCTTCATAAAATTATTGTGATCTCACAAAATTAAATAATAAGGGGCGGTGGAAAATAAGATATGTTAGTATTAATCATTGAATAAACAAATCTCATTAGAGATACTCTACAGTGAATTAGGCAGGATTATATTTTATTAACTAATCTTTTAATATCTACGTCGATGTCGTAAGATAATAGATTTAACTATGTTCTAGAACTAAATTAATAGTTTCATTCAACAACTTCATATTCAATTATCCTATAACCCTCTGAAGGTCTTTTGAAAGTTGTTGTTACATCAACATCAACAGGTTTATTATTGAATATGTCATAGCCAACAACTTTATCGCCCTCTAAAACATCCTGAATATTTTTATAACTTCTATCTGCCATTAATATTGGAGTGTCTGCAAGGAAACAGCCGGGTTTTGATGTTGGTGCAGGAGAAGGTTTGCATCTTGTATTATAATCTGCTAAAGCCTTTGTTTCCTCTGGTGTAAACTCTACAAAATCCTCAGGTGTTTTACCAATACTTGTCGGAACTTCTATGCCATTGATAACTACATTTCCACTTTCAGGATTAGACTTAAATGTCAACTCGCCATTATCCGCTCTTTTCATCAATTCTCCATAAAATTTGCTTTCAACTTCTGGATTATCAAATACTAGTCTAGGTTTATATCTGCTTGATAACTTATCATAAGCACTTCCATGTTTTACTCCTTTAGTGTTCCCAACACCGGCTAGTCCAAACATTACTCCTGCATCAAATAAGTCAGTTCCAAATGATGTAATATCTGGAGCGTCAGGATATTTGTTTTCAAGATAAGTAGTAGCAGCTTCTGATGATAATCCAAATGCTTCCATTACTAACATTAGTCTAATCATAGATTCTCCTCCTGCAATTGCACTTCCTACATAAAAATTTCCAGCAGTTATTGTACCAGCCCTTACTACCAACATTGAATTAAGATTATTTAATTCGTCTTGATAAACTGCTGCTTCAAATGGAGGAATCGGAGAATATGGATAATTATCAAAATTAGCATATTGGTGAGTGATTGGTCCAGTCATAGTATCAATTGTTGGTGCTCCTGCGAATTTAAATTGAATAGGAGGATTATTGCTTCTCCCTAAACCTGACCTAATAAGACCCATAGTAGATGTATCATCTTCATACTTTGGCATTCCAGATGTATCTCCATTATTTGCTAATATTTGAATATCGGAAAATCCACATACAGTATCTAATTGAGATTTTGCAGATTCTACATCTCCTGAATATCCTGCTTCATTAATCATTTCATATTTTCTCTCATCATTTGCTTCACAATATTCTTTATCACCATTATAGCCAAATTTATCTAAAATTGACTTCATATTATTAAATCCGCCGCAATAATTACCCATTGTATTAAGTCCTGAATTTATTACTGCTCTTGCATTATCTTCACTAATACATCCATACATTTCTGATTGAAAATCTCTTCTTGATTTTTCTACTAAGCTATTATAATGAATTCTTGCAACAAGACCTGCATTTTTTGGGTCAATACCTCGAGATTCACAATATTCTTCCCAACTTTGTGGAAAATTAGTTTTCATAAAATCTTCTCCCCATTCTTTTCCAGTGTGAAGCGCTCCGGACATAGCATCTAAATATGATTTTTTCTGATTTGTCAACATATCACCATAAAACTTCTGTTTATCAGGTGAAGCTACAGAACGAGCTTTTTCTATGTATCTCAAGGATTCTTCAGCATTTTTAATACTGTATTTACTTTCAGAAGGATTATTTAGATAATCTCTTGTCTTTTGTTGTTCTAATTCTGCAAGGAAAGCATATATCTCAGCAGCCTTAGGATTTTCTCCTGTAAAGGGATCTATAATTCCTTCTGGACCAACACTTCCAGAATTTAATCTTTCTATTATTTTTTTATAATCTTCTTCAGCACTTTCATAATCACCTTTGAAACGGTTTTCCATAGCACGTGCCTTTAAATAATCATTATAAAGATCACTTTCAGGTCTTGGAAGTATATAGTTAATAATATCTTGTTCAATAAAAGGTTCTGGATAAGGATTGTCTTCTCCTAATGCAGAAGAGAGATCTTTAATAATTATAAGCTTAGCAATATTATCTTCATTCAGCATCAGTTGTTTAATCTCTTGGTCATTTAATTCTTTATTATCAGGATCTGTTCTCAGTTTATCATACTCACTTCCTAAATCAGTAAGTGGAGTTCTTATATATTCTCTTATCTTTTTTTCCTGCATCATCTTTACTTTGTTATCAAAACTTTTAAGATTTTCATTATTTCCATAACAAATATTATCATTACTATCTCCGGTAAACTCACTGCAAGGAGAATAACCATTAGGGTCTACTTCACAACCTTCAGGCTTTTGGCTATTTCTTACTGACTGCGGTGAAACCTCGACGCATTGCAGATCTTCGTTATATTTAGGATCATAATCAAACTTCATTGCTCCACTATCACTTGAAACTGTTGGGAGTAAAGATCTCTCACTTCCCTTTAATGTTTTTGGATTATAAATAATATTATTATCTTCATCTTTCAAACTTGCTTCAGAATAACATGCATATACAGAAGATGCAGAATCTAATCCACATCCGCTTTTGCAACTGTTTCCAGTACAAGTAGGAGTTCCAGTTTCACCTTTGCATGTTGTTCCTTCTTCAACAGGTTGACATTTATAATAATCTGCATCTTCTACCCACCCGTCGTCATCCTCTTCAAGATATTCTCCAGTCTCTGCTGCAACTCCGCACATAGCTTCAATATCAGCACCGCAATATTTACACTCTCCACAATAAGTCTTATCTTCTTGTGGATTTCCATCTTCATCATAATATTTTTTTACAACAGCATTATTAATGCAATTATATTTCGGTTCACA
>Ga0209541_10011279_pt1 | contig 14018 bp, 12 predicted proteins | sample RifCSPlowO2_01_FD_184027 | JGI IMG/M metagenome (GOLD analysis project Ga0209541, IMG submission 184027) | Groundwater microbial communities from Rifle, Colorado - Rifle CSP2_plank lowO2_0.1 (SPAdes) (version 2) | ecosystem: Environmental > Aquatic > Deep subsurface > Groundwater | place... | reverse complement strand
GTTGTAATTAGCGTAGGTATTGGGAGCGTAGGCGGTACAGCCATTTTCGCCGTAACCAAACTTTCCAATATCGTGGATCTCGTTGTTTTGGATGGTGAATGAGTCGGCCCTATTCATAAGAATGATACCGTTGTGCGAGGAGGCTTCATTGGTGCAGAGCCGGCCAATGTGATGGATGTTGTTGCCAGATATTTCAATATTGTTGACCCCAGTCGCGTAGGACATAAGTGCCGCCTCGTGGAATCCGTACATATCAAAATCCTGAATTTTAATATAACCAACACCTGTCTCCGGATACCAACCGTATGTCGTGCTGTTATTTTGGCCGTCAAGTTTCGCTCCCCACTTGTTTTCAGATTTGAAAGTAATCCAACCTGACGAGTTGCCGCCGCGTTTTAAGTCAACCAATCTTGTACCAGAAGCGGTGTAGGTGCCATCTTTCACAATAACCGTATCCCTGGGATTCACGATGTCAGCCGCCTTCTGAATCGTCCTGAACGGAGAACTCTGGCTCCCTAAACTAGAATCATTTCCATTGGTGGCGACATAATATGTTGTTCCGCCACCTACTTGCGCTAGCTGAGAAGAGGGTTGTACAGAAACAAACACTTTGGGAAGTTCATTAATAACAAAAATAAAAGAAACAATAACAATAATTCCAAGAATAGTTTTTAATGATTTCATATCAGTGTATATTAACATTAAAAGTCAAAAACAATCCATTAGCCAGTTCTAACTCCAAGTGCAACACTCAAGTAAAATGTGTTGCATGAATACATACAAGCATTTATCGGAAAGTGATAGATTATCAATCTATGACGGCTTGCAAAAGGGCAAGACGCTACGGGCGATAGCGGTGACGCTCGGTCGAGACCCCGGGACAATCTCGAGAGAAGTGGCGCGGAACAAAACTCCTGCGGTCTACTTGCCGGATACAGCCCTGCGGCAATACAAAGAACGCAGAAAACATTGCCACCCGAAATCACGGTTGTCCGACAGCGAACTTCGAAAATACATCTTGCTCAAACTGGAGAAAGGATGGTCGCCGGAACTCATTGCCGGACGACTCCGAAAGAGATTCGGGCGGACAATCGTAAACCACGAGACCATATACAAGTTCATTTACGATTCAGAAATCGGCAAACAGTGGAAACTTTACGAGTATCTGCCAAGAGGAAAAAAGAAACGGACGAAGCTGTATGGGAGAAAAACAAATCTTGATGAAGTTTCTCAATCCGACCTTGACGACATCGCTTTTGAAATCAATAATCGTCCAATGAAATGCCTTAACTTTTCCACCCCTTATGAGGTATTATTAGCTAACAGTATTGCACTTGGAAATTGAATATGGGTTTCTTAAAACTGATTTTTATCAAGTTATCAACAGGGCCAAACTCTTTAAGGAAGTTGATGATATAATAATCGGATAATGTTCGATAATTATGCTCGGTGTTTAATTTAAGTTTTAATACTATGAAATTAAAGAAGTTAAATTTTTCATTCTATTTTGCGGTGGCGTTAATGTTCCTACTTTTGCCGGTTTTATCAATTAACGCCCAACAAACATCTTTGGTTCAAGGTTTGCCTCAAGTTTATGTCACTGATTTATCTATTCCACAAAGACAAATGAATGCCGGTGATATTGTTAAGGGCACTTTCACTCTTTTCAACAACAGCCAGACTAACGCGCCGGATGTTGCTTATCTGGTGGCACTAGTGGGGGATTTTAAAAACAATCAACCGACAACAGTTTTTGACACCAAAGATATTGGCAAATCATTCTTGAGTGCTGGCGAAAAAAAAGTTTTCAACTTTGCTTATCAACTACCGGCTAGTGTTGCCGGTAATGAGCTGGGCATCAGAGTTCAAACAATGTTTGCCGGTCTCTATATGGGTTGGCAAGATGCCAAAATTGCCGTTTTGGGTTCGCCGACGATACTTAAAGTCACTGACGCTAAACTGGTAATTGGCGGTAAAGAGTTTATACCAGAGACTGGGCCAGTAGTACCCAAAGGAGGAACGGTCAGTTATAAAGTTAATTTTTCTAATCCTACGAATGAGACAATTTCCTTTACACCCAGAGTAAAAATTTACAATCGGCTTTCCACAGGTGAATTACTCCAAAAATTTTCCGGGGAAAGCGTTACCATTACCGCCAAAGGCACCTCTCAAACAATAATCAATTTGCCAACTTTTGATTACAAACCTTTGGTCTACGCCGTTGAACTGAAATTTTTTGATGTCGCCGGTGAATTGCGTGCCCCAGGTGTTACTGGTCGTTACATGATTTTGGGCGATATGGCAACAATTCAAACCGTGTCAATTGATAAAACCAGTTTAGCCGAAGGAGAAACTGCTAATGTTGCCATCTTTTACCAACCGCCGCCTTTTGACCAATTTAGCCTAACTGGCGATAGACCGCAGGTTGGTGAAGTTGATTTAACAATTACTCTTTTTAACGAAAACAATGCATCAATTGGCACTGTATCCAAAAAAATTAATCTTGATCTAAATGAGACTTCTACCGTCTTGCCGGTAATTGCAGTCGCCAAAGCTGGCACTTTGGGTGTTACTGCCACAATCTCTAAAAACGGAGTTGAACTTTCCAAATATAATGCTCAATCGACACCACTTACTGAAACCGGTGGCTCGACAACTAATACCGGCAATCTCAACACAATCTTTATGCTTATTGTAATCGCCGTCATGATTTTGGCTCTCGGTGCCGGTTTGTTGATGATAATTAAGAAAAATAAAAACTTACCACCCAATTCCAATTTACCAGCCAATCAAGTTTCGCCTTCGTCTCCGCCACCCCCAACTTCACCAACATCAAGTGGAATCTTGAACTTGTTGATTGTGCTTTTAATTGGTATGACGTTAGCGGTTTCTTTAGTGCTAACCACAAAGTTTGTCAAAGCCGCAGGAACATTTACGGGAGGAACGTTTATTAGTTCTAGTGTTGGAAGTGGAGTGGATAATGACTGGAGAACTCCCGATGTTTTTGTTAACAATCCTTACAACGGGGCTAATTTGGTTTCTGGAGGTAATTTTAATTTGGAGGTAAGACAGGTATATAATTTCTGTGGGAATGCTATTGGCAATAATCCAGTTACCTGGACAGTGAAGATTTATGATTCAAGTAATAATCAAGTTGGCCCTACTTACACTTATAATTCCACGGGCACGGGTGGTAGTAATATTATGGATTTAACATATTCGTTCCCACTTGTGGCACCCTCGGCACCAGGAACATACAAGATCGACATGATGGTAGATGATTTTTTGTATAACGATCATTATTGGACGAGAGGTTATATTGATATTGTTGTTACTGATCCATTGCCGACGCCTGTTTTAGACAATCCGACCGAAGGGCCGGGGGGCGGTGGCGGAGGAACTGGTTGTTTGGACGACATTAAGCTGACTTGGAGCGCGTCAGCGGGCGCGACTAAGTACGAAGTTTACCGTGATGGAGTGATATTGGCTGAAGTTTTTAGTCCAACTACCACTTATACCGATTCTTCAGCAACTGCCGGCTCGCATAATTATTATATTGTCGCGGTAGCGGGTTCTCAGCGTTCAACCAATTCTAATACAGTTTCGGCGACAAAATGTAGTGCGGGTCCAACCGTGAGTTTAACCGCAACACCTGAGCCAGGCATTGCTAGTAACCAGGTCACTTTTACAGCTACTCCTTCAGGTGGTTCTTGCGGGTCTAGTTCTTATAGATATAGCTATGTTGGGGATGATGGTATGAACTCATCTAATTCACTAAGAAACTATATAAATCACACGTATGTCAATTACGGTTCATATTTGATAACCGTTACTGTTACTAAGACTGGTTGTCAAACAACTACAGCAAATAAAACATTTTGGGTAAATCCTAATAGTTTGTCTAGTATGACTTGTGAACCATCGCCCAAAAATGCTATGGTCAATCAACAAGTAACTTGGACGGCCGTCCCTAATCCTGCCGGTACTTACACTTACAATTGGTCGGGCGATAATGGTTTAAGTGGCAATACCAATATAGTGACAAAAATTTATCCGGCACCCGGCACTTATGTAGCTACGGTCAATATTTCTGGTATTGGCAATTCCTCCTGTCAAAGCAACGTCAATGTAAAACTAGAAGGTAGTATCGAAGAATTTTAATTCGCAGGCACTTGTAATTTTCTTTTTGATTTTATGTTATAATTAATGCAGGGTCGTTTGAAATTCTCTATGTAAAATTTTAGGGAGTCCAAAATCTTCCTAGCGCGATGAAGACTTCGGTCATCTGACCGCCAGGATTGAGGACACCCACCTAGCGAAAAGCTAGAAAATTTTCAAACGGCCCGAAACGAAGCCCCGATTAATTTCGGGAGCTTTGTTGTTTGTTGGAACAAATATATAATTGGTTGAATGAAAACTAAAATTTTTTATATCACCTTGTTTTCTTTTTCTTTGCTTGCTCTGCTTTACTCAATGGCTTTGATTTACGATTGGTTTTTCTATTGGCGTTGGTTTGATATCCCCATGCATTTTTTAGGTGGTTTTTTTGCGGGCGGGGTTTCCCTGTGGATCTTTTTCAATCAATTAAAGAACGACCGAGAAATTTTTTTGGCTACTTTTTTCGGCGCGCTGATTATTGGCGTCGCTTGGGAATTATTTGAATATTTTACCGGTTTAACTTTTGTCGTTTACGGCAATTACGTTTTTGATACCGCTAAAGATTTTTTGATGGACGGATTAGGCGCGTTGGCGATTTATCTTGCGGTTAGAACTGAAAAAAGCTATAACTAAAGCAGATTAGAAAGGAGGTGTTTATATGGTTGTAGAAAATTCAACCGATGAAACTGTTCTGCTTCCAAGACAGATAAAATTACTATTAAAAAAACACAAAGTGTCCTTGAAATTATGGGGCACTAACACTTGGAGGTCATTTGACGATCTTGTGACTTATCACAAAAAATGTCGGTTATTTTTCCGCAGAGACGGTGATAAGCTGATTATTGACGTTCATGCCGCTGTTGTCATCATAGTTCATTGTTTTAGAAGCCGATGGCTCGAGCTTTATGAAGACCGTCAAGTATTTACTGACGGTTCCATTCTTTCCCGAGCCAGAAATTTCAACGGCATAGCCGAAACAATAGAACGTATGGAAACACCGCAAGAAGCGGCACTTCGTTGTCTTAAAGAGGAGGTCGCTTTCGTCACACCGTCGGGTTTTGAATTATCTGAATGTCTTGCTGTTGAACATCGCGAGTCGGTGTCTTCTGAAAAATGGCCTGGCATTTGGGCTTCATACCATCGATATCTGTTTGAGTGCACCATTACCCGAAAACTATTTCGGAAAGATGGTTATGTAGAGCGGGAAGGTGATCGTTTGATTTACTTCAAGTGCTTTGAATTACGAAACTCCTCCACCTCCTCCTTTTCCGCACACACCAAACACCCGCAGTCGTCTGCGGTTCTCGACAAAAGTCTTTTTCTTCTTCAATCCAACCTGCTAGCGAAGCACATACGCAAGCAGTGAATAGGTGTAGTTTGCGAAGTATCCATCAAGTGAACGAGGTAGTGACGTCTCAAGATTGTAGAACATTTTGAGATTCCTGAAGTTGAGTTCGATCTGCATTCTCGTATCGTAGAGAGCATTCTGCCAGTCTGTCGCGATTCTCTTCATGTTGGCTCTCGGTTTAGCAAAGAGGATGCGTCGGTTTTCAAGGTAAAAATCTCGTTCCAGACCTTTGGAGATAAACCCTGCATCGGCAATGAAGATGCCGAGTATGTCTTTGTTCAATCTCTTGAAGACTTCTCGCTCATGGGCGTTTCCTGAAGCGAATTTAACGGCCAATAGATTCCGTCTAAGATCGGTGGTAATGAGCATTTTAAGGCCGTAGAACCAACCTTTTGCGGAGTATCCCCATTCGGCTAAACCTCTCATTGTTCTGTGGTGTCTTGCATTTTTGGAAAGACAAACAGGAATATCGGTAGAGTCGGTATGCTTCACAATATGAGCGTGTCTCTGATTCCATTTCAGGATCGCTTGAAGGATGAGGAGAGCGTAGAGTGCGAAGCGATTCATATTCACGACGAGCGTTTTGTAGGCGCAGGCTGGTCGGAAGATGTTCCAGACAGCTTTCTTTGTTTTGATCCCCTGCGACTGCTTGAAGAGCGAGAGGGCTATCGTCTCAGTAGGTTTGATTGTTAATGGACGACCAGTGCTTTTTTCAAGTTTCAATTGTAATTGTTTGAAGAAGAATCTAACTTTTGTTACTATGTCATTGTAGATTTGAATAGTGGTATTCATGACAACGGACGCTAAATGCGTCCGTTGTCATTTTACCCCAAAGAAGGGGTTTCGTAATTCACAGTCAAGTGGCGACCTCGACGTCAACTGACGTTTCAAATTTGACAAGCTCCGTTCGGAAGAACGGAGCTCTTTTATTTAGTTTTTTAAAAAGTTTCGACGCTATGCTTTGGCGGTAGCAACAATTCGAGAAAATGTCGGTTGATGATTTTCCGCTAAATCAGCGAGAATTTTTCTGTCAACGGCAATATTTTTCTTTTTTAGTATGCCAATAAATTGGCTGTAAGATATTTGCTTTGTTTCGAGGGCGGTTGAAGAAAGACCGGCGTTGATTTTGATATTCCACAATCGGCGGAAAGTGCCTTTTTTGTCGCGGCGGTCACGGAAAGCATGCGCGCCAGCGTGGGCTAAAGCTTCATAAGCGGCGCGCTCTTTTTTGGAACGGGCAAAACGATAACCCTTAGCTTGCCTAAGAATATTTCTTCTGGTTTTTAACGCGTTTACAGCTTTTTTGACTCTGGCCATTGAAATAAAAAATTAAGAATTTGGTAAAAATAAACTACGATTCTTGTTGCTAAGAAACAATGGCGCGCTTCGGCTTTTGGCCATTTGCGCCCGGCGTGTTTCCTTGGCGTTGAAGTGATCTTGCCCCGGTCGGCGAACGATTAATTTGCCGTTTTTTGTCACTTTTATTCTTTTTGAAAATGATTTGTTGGTTTTCATTTTTAATTTTTCTCTATCATCATGGAAAGGCCCTTCATGCTTTTTCTGGCCAGTTCGGTAGTTTTGTAATCGGCTGAAATAAATTTAAGCACTCGTTCTAATCGTTCTTTAAGAAATTTTTCTGGCAAATATTTTTCTCGGCCTTTCAAAAACAAATCAATTCTTATTCGATGACTTTCGGTTAGCCATTCTGAAGCGCGTTTGGCCTTGAGTGCTAAATCGTGTTCGCCGGTGCCAATGGTAATTTGAATCGCCTTGATTTCTACTTTGTGGCTTTTGGCTTTCGCCCCCTTCTTTTTTTTGTTTTCGGCGTACTGGAACTTACCGAGGTCAGCGATTTTTGCCACTGGTGGCACGGCCAAAGGAGAAATTTCAATCAAATCTAACCCAGCCTGCTCGGCCGCCACCAGCGCCTGATTCAAAGTCAGCACGCCCAAATTTTCTCCATTGGCGCCAATGACACGGAGTTCGGGCGCTTTGATTTGATGATTGATACGATTGGTACTCAAATTGTCAGAACTTATTTTGCCTTAACGGCAATAGTTATAGCACAGTGGCATTTTTAACGCAAATTTTTATTCACTTATGCTACCATTAAGTAATGGAATTCTTGGCCGAAAACAAAAAAGCTTTTTTTAATTATGAAATTTTAGAAAAATTCAACGCTGGTGTTGAATTGCTTGGTTTGGAAGTAAAATCGCTCAAAGCTAAACGAGGCACACTTGATGGCGCTTATGTTCTAGCGCGTGGTAATGAAGTGTTTCTACAAGGTGCCACCATTCCACCTTATCAAGCTAAAAATACGCCGACTGGTTATGAACCAACCAGATCACGCCGGTTGTTGTTGACCAAAAAAGAAATCAGCCGGCTGGTTGGTTGGGAAAATCAACGGGGATTGACAATTATCCCTCTTTCGCTGTATAATTCCGGGCGGAAGATCAAAGTAACCATCGCGGTGGCGCGCGGCAAGAAAAAATTCGATAAGCGCGAAACGATAAAAAAAAGAGAAACCAACCGCGAAATTGAAAGGACTTTGAAAAATTTTTAATACGGGGATGATCGGCCTAGACAAAGGAAATCTTCCGAAACCGGCCAGATGGAGCTCCGAAAACTCCTTAAACTTTCGGAAAATTCAACTGCCAAAACAGTTGGGGTAAAGTCGCCATATTTGGCTGGCTTTCCCGCTTTCGCTTTCGCTCACGCCTAAGCGATGTCCGACTTGCTGACTTCCGATAAGCAAACTCGGGCATAATATTTTCGGGATAGGATTAAAGAGTGTCCAACTTTTATCCAAACCGCCAAAAGCGGAAAGGACTCGGCGTTTTGAGATTTTGCTGGCTTTAAACGATAAGCGCTTAAAAAAATAAAAACCGGCTAAGTCTGGTAGAAACGTTTCGGATTATCTTTTGCACGGCGGTTCGATTCCGCCCATCTCCATTCGACTCAGCCTCGCTAAAAGCTCGGCTTCGCTCATGGTAAACCACTAAGATGAAAACCTATTATTCGCGATGGTTTTTCGCTTTGGCTGAAGCGAGGTGGCGAGAAAAGAAAGAAGTTTTAATCAAAAAATACAAAAATGGTTTGACAACAAAATCCTAATTCATTAGTGGGTAGTTTTTGTTTTTTTGTAATCATATTCGTACCTCAAAAATAACAATTATGCACTTTTAAGCGAAATTTTCCTCCGATAAAAAAGTTTTCGTAATTCTTCTGCGGCAACTATCGAGGCGGCTATTGGTATGATTAAGAACCACTCCGAAAGTTCAAGCGGCACGGTACGAAGAATCTTCTGCATAACGGGCGCATATATGGCGGCTATTTGAAGCGCGATGACTACAGAGGTTGCGCCGACCAGATATTTATTTGAAAACCAATTCATACTGAATATTGATTTATTTTCCGATCGGCAATTCCAAGCGTTAAACCACTGAAAGACCGCGAGCGTCGTAAGCGAGATCGTCCACGCCTTGGCGATATCGTTTTCAAAGTAGTGACTAAAGAGAAAAAGAGTTCCGATCATCATGGGTACTGCCATGACCAACATTCTTTGGACCATAAGCGAGTCGACAAGATATTTCTTTGGGTGCTCAAATTTCCCGGACAAAAGCCCTTCTTCCTTTGGTTCCATGGCTAAAGCCACATCGAGAAATCCATCAGTGACAAAATTGAGCCAGATAATCTGAGCAGCAAGAATCGGCAATGGAAACCCAAGAAAAAGGGCGACTGAAATCACAAGCACCTCTCCGGTACTTGTCGAGAAAAGATACAGAATAACTTTTTTTATCGTCTTGTATATACTTCTGCCTTCTTCAATAGCCGAAACGATGCTCCCAAAATTATCATCAAGTAAAACAATATCCGAGGCCTCCTTGGCAACTTCCGTGCCGATTTTGCCCATAGAAACTCCCAAATCAGCGGCGACAAGGGAGGGTGCGTCGTTAACCCCGTCTCCCGTCATCGCGACAATCTCGCCACGCTTCTTGTAAGTGTTGATGATTTGCATTTTGTGTTCGGGCGTCACTCTGGCAAAAACAGTCGTGCTCGAGAGCTTGTCGGCAAGTTCGGTGTCATACATCTTTTCAATTTCGTCTCCGGTCAAAACCGTGTCACCCTCTTGATATATACCTGCCTCTTTGGCGATAGCTCGTGCCGTTATTTTGTGATCGCCCGTGATCATTACCACTTTGATACCTGCATCTTTTGCGCGTTGCATCGCTCCTTTTACTTCAGGCCGAAGCGTATCCTGCATACCAAAGAATCCGACGAAAGAAAGCGAATGAATTGATTCTGTTTTTAATTGTTTCGGCACCTCGTGACGAACCGCGATCGCAATCACCCGGAGCCCTTTTTCAGACATGCGAATGAACGTTGCTTCAATTTCTTCTTTTTCGCTTTTTGAAAGCGGATGATTCTTCTCGCCGCGCCTGATGCCGGTACAAAGCGCTAGTATTGTTTCCGGAGCGCCGGCAACAGTTAAAAGACGGCTTTCACCGGCTTGATGAACGGCAGCATGATATTTCAACTTGTAATCAAAAGGTATTTCCGAGATAAGGGGCGATTCACGCAAGAGATCGTCTTTGTGAAAACCTGTTTTTTCAGCAAAAACGAGCATGGCGGCTTCGGTCGGGTCTCCGGAAATACGCCATTCCTTGGTCTCTTCAGCGTACGAGAGCCTAGCGCTGGCGACAAGTGAAGCGACTTTCCCTAGATATATCAATTCATCGTGGTTTGCCGAATTGACAATATTCTCATCAAATTTAATTTCTCCTTTGGGCTCATACCCGATGCCACCAACTTCAAATAGATTGCCACCTGCCCATGCCTTGCGAATGACGAGTTCATTTTTCGTAATGGTTCCCGTCTTATCCACCGCAATCACTCGTGCTTGACCGAGTGCTTCAACTGCTTGGAGTTTCTTCACAAGCGCATTCCGCTTCGACATGCGCCAAACGCCTGTTGCAAGTACAAGTGTCATGACGATTGGAAGCCCTTCGGGAATAATTGAAACGGAAAGAGAAACAACGGTCGTAAACATTTCTTTGACTGAATGTCCTGATAGGATACCAACTGTAAAAAGTATTGCGCTGATTATGGCGACTGTTGCGATGATTGCTCGTGAGAGATAGCGAATATTCGCTTTAAGAGGAATTTCCGTATTGATGGTTGAAATTTGTTTTGCAATTCCACCGATTACCGTTCCGAGACCAGTTGCTACAACGATTGCTCGACCATTCCCAGAAACAATGTGAGTACCTTTCCAAACCATGTTCTTTTGCTCGGCCGTGGGCAGATCGTCGCGCAGAAGTATATCAGTGTTTTTGTATATCGGCTCGGATTCTCCAGTAAGGGATGCCTCATCTATTTTTAGGCTCTGGGAAAGGATGACTCGAGCATCAGCCGGAATCCGCTCTCCCTCTTGGAAAATTAGGATATCACCTGGAACGACCTCGCGATCAGGAATGATGAACTCTTTCCCATCGCGAAGAACGGTCGCATTTGTTTCTACGAATTTCTTGAGGGCAAGGAGCGTATTTTGGGCCTTACCTTCCTGAATAACGCCGACAACGGCGTTAAATAACAGCACAGCGAGAATGATTGAGCCGTCTATGGTCTCGCCCATGGCGAAAACGATTGCGCTTGCCGCAAGGAGGATATATATGAGCGGACTTTGGAACTGACTTAAAAAGAGCCGCAGTTTGGAGGGCGGTTTTTCTTCGGGGAGACTGTTCGTACCGTATTGCTTGAGACGTTCGTTTGCTACCTCAAGAGAGATACCTCGGTTTGAACTCTCAAGCTTCTCAAATGTTTTTTCTAACGTGAACAAATACCATGGACGTGCCATGATATGAATTATATCTGAATTTTACTTTTATTTCAGCGGGTTTTAACTTCTTCCATATATCTCACTTAGACAACTTTCGAGTCAAATGTTTTTACGCATTCCACAAAACCAAGTATTTGCGCGCTTTCTTCTGCTTCCAGCAAACAGGTTCTAACGTCATTCATCAATCTTCAATAACTGGAAATTTGTTCACAAACTTTTTAGCACAGAAAGCGCCTTACCTTTGGGTAGGGCGCTTTTTTCTTTTTCAAGTAATAGTGTTAAAATTTTAGCAAAATGTTTCTAGGACTTCACAATCGAGTAGTGAATTGGTGGGAACGTAACGAGAGAAGACTTTCTTCTTTTGCGCTTTTTGCCGGTTTTGTAGTAGATAATTTAACTTTGAATAAACTTACTCTTAACGGCGTAAGTTTCACTATTTTTTTATATTTATTGATTGCCAGTTTTTCAATCATTGTTTTAAATTTTTTAGAAAACACGCCAGAAAGACGAGGCTTCAAATCGAAAATTCACGCTTTTACTCTGATTGTTCTGCAATTTACTTTCGGCGCGCTCTTCAGTGGGTTTTTGGTTTTTTATTCACGTGGCGCTTCAATCAGCGCCAGTTGGCCTTTTCTTTTGATCATCCTTTTCATTCTTATCGGCAATGAATTTTTAAGAACTCGTTATATTAGAATCAGTTTCCAAATATTAATTTTTTTCATCGCCCTTTTTTCTTACTTGATTTTTTTCTTGCCGATAATAACCAAAAAGATCAATGCCGGAATTTTTCTGTTAAGCGGCGCGTCTAGCTTAATTTTGATTTATCTTTTTATTCGCTTTATAGGTTGGCTTTCGCCAGAACGTTTTGGCCAGAGCAAATCGTTCGTTCTGGGCGGAGTGATTATTGTTTTTGGTCTGATGAATTTCCTTTATTTTGAGAATCTCATTCCACCCTTGCCCCTAACTTTAAAAGAGGCCGCCGTATTTCATTATTTGAAAAGATTGCCATCGGGAGAGTATCTTGTTACTGCCGAAGATAAGAAATGGTATGAGAAATTTTATTGGCGGGAAACATTTAACATTGAAGCAAGCGGGGAAGCACTTTATTTCTGGAGCTCGGTTTTTGCCCCAACCGATTTAGAGATTGACATTACTCACGTTTGGAAGAAATTTGATGAAGGTAAGGCGATGTGGGTGGAAAACTTAGGAACAACTTTTCCTATTAAAGGCGGTAGAACCAGTGGCTACAGAGGTTTTTCGCTAAAGGAAAAAATATCAGTTGGTTTGTGGAGGGTGGATGTTTTGACGCCGCGCGGACAAGTTATCGGCCGAAAAAGTTTCCAAGTTAAAGAGAGTGCTGAGGCGGTTAATGTTATTGAAAAAATTAAATAAGATCCGGATGTAATTTTATTTCTTAATCCCAGTTATATACAAACACAGGTCGAGGTGTGCTATTATAAAAGCATAATTAGACCACGGGGCGAGGGCGCGAGCTCTCACCCCTTGGATCATAAATTTATCCGATGTTTCTTGAGAATTATGCGGAAAAGACAAAAATTGAATACTCGGCCGAGAGCGACGAGGAAGTTTTGGTTTTGTCCCTTGAAAAACCATCGGTTTTTGCTTTTTTGGTAGATAAATACCAAACAGCTTTTATAAGGCGGGCGCGAAAAATTGTTGGGGAGGAAACTTCCTTTGATGCCGTTCAAGATACTTTCGTTAAAATTTATTTAAACGGCAGAAAATTCAGAAAAGTGGAAGGAGCATCGTTTAAATCATGGGCTTATAAAATTCTCTTGAATACTTGTTTAACTTACGCCGTTAAAGCCAATAAAGAGAAAAAAATTGTAAGTAATCTTGAACCGGAAATCGTCGAAAATATTCCCGATACGGCTAGCCGTTGGCAAGAAAAGTTGATAAACAAAAATGAGGTGGTTTCCGTTTTGGCAAAAATGTCTGGGCTTCTGCGAGAAACACTGGAAGATTTTTTTCTCAAAGAAAAAAGCCAGCGGGAAATCGCTTTGGAAAGAGGTATATCAGTTGGGGTCGTGAGAACGCGGCTTCACCGGGCCAAGAAAAAATTTGAAGAATTTTTATGATTCACGCATTTTCTAATCAATATTTAAAAAGTCGGGTGATGACCAGAATTTACGTCATCTATGTTTTAAGGCAAATTACCAGCCCACGCTGTCTTAAAACCATGACCCTTGGTGCCACTCTGGCTTTAGGCACAATTTGGTTTTCTTTTGACCAAGTTTTTATAAATATGTTCTCGGCGGTTGACGGTTTTTCTCCCCTGTTGAATTTTAGTTGGTCGGCATTTATTAATACCGAATTGCCGGTTCAATTTATCGTAGTTTTGTCTTCGGGTATCACCTTATGGTTGGTTCGGGATATTTTTACGGTACGCACCATTGTCGCGCCTAGACCTTTTTGATAAAATTGACACAAAAAATGCTTCTGCTATTATAGACAGACCGCATTTTTGCGAGTTTCTCTTTTTATTAATTATTAAATAAATTTAAAACAATGAGCACTTTTGATAGAACTAAACCGCACGTTAATGTCGGCACTATTGGTCACGTTGACCACGGTAAGACGACTTTGACTGCCGCTCTTCTTCACTCTTTGAAGTTGTCCGGTCAAGATGTTAAAGAAAAGAAAGTTGACGAT
>Ga0209541_10011278_pt1 | contig 14019 bp, 15 predicted proteins | sample RifCSPlowO2_01_FD_184027 | JGI IMG/M metagenome (GOLD analysis project Ga0209541, IMG submission 184027) | Groundwater microbial communities from Rifle, Colorado - Rifle CSP2_plank lowO2_0.1 (SPAdes) (version 2) | ecosystem: Environmental > Aquatic > Deep subsurface > Groundwater | place... | reverse complement strand
TCAGGATTCTGAAAGAAAAGATATTATCTCTCAGTAAGGAATTGGAGAACCTGTCCAAAAGCGAGATTGCAGCTGAAAAAGGAATATCTGCGCACGAGTCTGAAATAAAAAATCTTGAGGAGATAAAGCTGAATGTTTCAAAATTTGATATCTGCCCCCTGTGCAAAAGCAAGATAACTGAAGAGCATGTTGGGCAGGTAAAAAGAGAAGCTGACGAAAAGGCGGCTGAGAGTTCAAGACAAATCAAAAGGTTTTCACAGGAATTGGGCGAAATAAACAGAAAAAAGAGCGGCTTAGCAGATGCAGCCCAGTCGCTCAAAAACGAAATCTCCAGAAGAGAGGGCGACAGGATGAGAATATCAAGCATAAAGGATAAGTCGGAGCAGATAAAGGCTCTTGAAGACAGCTCAGAAACATTAAAAAAAGAGATAGAAAAGCTTGAAACTGAAAGAAGCAATCTTGAAAGGCTGGCTGAACAGCAGAATGACATTGAGGAGAGGCACAAAAACCTGCGCCTGGAAATAGAAGAAATAAGCTCAAGGACAGAAGAGAATGTAGACAATACCATCCTGTTCAAGGAAAGGGAGCTTGAAAGGGCAAGGTTTATTGTCAAAAGAAGCCTGCAGGATGAGCAGGATACCAAGGAGCAGATTTCTGAGATTGAGCATGAAACAGAGGAAAATCAAGAGCTGCTGGACACGCTTGAAGAAAAGGAGAAAAAGCTCACAGAGCAGTTCAAGAAACATCTTGCTGAAAGGAACACGCTCCAGGACAGAATAAGAGAGAGGGAAAATCACATTATCAACAAACAGCATGAATTAAGGCAGGAGGAGGATGCAATCAATAATTTAAGGATTATGAAAGCTCAGCTAGATTCAGAGCATAAATCCATGAATGGGGAGTTCCTGCAGCTACAGGTTTCAGAGGAAAAGATTATTCATGCAAGCAAGGAAAAACTGGCAGAAAAGCTTGTTAATGTGCAGAATGTCATTGTGAGGATAGGCTCTGTCAATATGAGGGCGATAGAGGTTTATGATGGCGTGAAAAAAGAGTATGATGTCGTGGCTGAAAAGGCACAGAAGCTTGGTGAAGAAAAGGATGAGATAATGAATATAATAAAAGAGATAGACAACAAAAAGAAAAAGACATTCAACAGGACTCTTAATGAGCTGAATGCGCTGTTTGAGAGGAATTTTACGCAGCTAAGCGACAAGGGAACTGCCTCGCTGGATGTTGAAAACAAGGATGATCCTTTTGCAGGAGGCGTTTATATAATCATAAAGGAGGGAAAGGGCAAATACTTTAATGCCGCATCCCTGTCAGGAGGCGAGCAGGCGCTCGTTGCAGTATCCCTCATATTTGCAATACAGGAATACAAGCCATATTCATTCTATATTCTTGACGAGATAGACGCAGCCCTTGACAAGAGAAATTCTGAAAGGCTGGCTGCGTCAATCAAAAAATTCCTGCAGTCAGGTCAGTATATCATAATAACCCACAACGACGCGCTGATAACAGAATCAGATGTCCTGTACGGGGTAAGCATGTATGAAAAAGTGAGCAAGATTTATAGTTTGCCTGTGTAAATCTTGCTGTTCTTGAGGGTGTTAGTCATTTAGATAAAGCTTTTTGATGTTATTAACGGCTTCGAAGTGTGCCAAAACAGCCTCTTCATACTCCTCCATGCTTAAAACAGGGCTAAGTTGGATTTTCTTTTTAACACCTATAGCATTATTAGTTGTTTGATAGTAAGAAATATTTGTATCCGGCTCCTTAACTTTAGTCGTGGTTATCTCAGCTTTATAAACGCCCTTTATTTTTCTGTGTATATCAAACTCCGAGCTAAAGTGTAAGTATGTAACCAATCCTTTTTCACCGCCGATTTTTCTTGTTATTTCAATTATCTCTTTTGCCATTTTTTTTACCTCTCTTGATATCTTTTCCTTTTTGCTAAAAACAATAAAGCTACTAAAAATAAAATAAAAATAAAAAAATAAAATCAGATTTAGTAGTAGCTTTCTGTAAACTCTTCTTTCTTAGCCGGTTTCCTTGTTAGCAATATTGCAAACACTACAATCAGCACAACAAGCACTATAGCAAGCACAATTGTCCATATTAGTGTTGCGTTTAGGGCTGTTCCGCTGACGCTTGCACTGAAGGACGCTCTCTCTACCAACTCATCTCCCGATTTTACATTCAGGGCAAATGTGTAGGTTCCTTTCTCATTCGCGCTAACCTTTACCTTCACTGTCTTGCTGTCGCCTGCTGGCACTGCAACAGATGGCTCTTCAACCTTTACTGTCAGAGAAGAGGTTGTTTCCGGAGAGATTGTGTATGTCTTGATGCTGTCTCCTGAGTTGACGATTATCAACTCATATGTTGCTTCCTCTCCAACGCTGATTGACTTGTCTGCCACAGGCACGAGCACGTCGCTTTTCTCTGTGCTTTCCCCGATTGTTATGTCCTGCGATGCTTTTTCTGAAACATCCTTGTTGTATGATTCTACATTCAAGGTGTATGTTCCTGTTGCTGCATCTGAAGGTATCTTCAAGAAAAGCCTTTTCTCGACTGCGTCGCCCTCGTCTGTGTCGTCATCATCTACAGGCAATAAGTCGCCTGCGTAAACCTTTGTCTCTAGGTTCAGTGCAGGGATGCTTATCTTTATGTAGACATCGTCAAGCTCTCTTATGCCCCTGTTCTTCAATACAACATCAACTGCTGCATTTGTTCCAGGCGTTATCTCATAAGGCACTTGCACTTCTACAGACATAACCTCAACTTCATATGAGCCTCTCTGTAAATTAAGGTCATATGTTGTCTCGTCAAATGCGTCCTTTGTCTCTACGCTCACGACAAGCAGGACATTTTCATTTATGTCTATGTCGCTTGGAGCTGTCAAGGTAAGAAGTTCTGAAGTGTATCTGCTTCCACTGATTATATCAAATCTTTCTGAGGAATCAGATATGTCGCTTCTATAACCGCTTATCCATGCCTTGACCCTGACATCAGTTGCATTTGTATCTGCAGTGAAAGAAACTCTCAAAGGAATTGTCTCGCCTGCAAATATTGTTACTGGCTGGGTTGTTATATCAATGCCGCTCACTGTTGTTGACACGCTTGTTGCTAAAGCACTTACGCTATTTGCTGTCACTAGTACTGCTAGAACTGTTAACAAAGCAAACCAAAATGTTTTGTTATCCATCATTTTTGTTTTAAATTTAGTTTTTACTGAAATTTAAATATTAAAATGCTTTATAAACTTTATGGTGATTACAGATATGATACCCCTGCGTAGTTAAAATAACCGCAAAGTTTTTAAATTGGTTATAACATAGTTATAACGCAGGAAAATACAGACAAAATTTAAGCATCATGGAATTTTTAAGAAAAACTGTAAGGGTTGGAAATTCAGCAGGGGTTGTGCTGCCAAAAAAGCTGCTTGGAAGCGAAGTTAAAATTACCGTCGTGAATATGCCTGTAAACATAAAAAAAGAGGCGCTCAGGCTGATAGATGACTGCCTTGAGGATGTTCTTGGAGTTTATATAACAAACAAAAAGCCAATAGAGGTTCTTGTTATTTCAGATGATATCAAAAAAGTAATTAAGGAAGAAAAGATAAAGATAATAATAGTTCCCCTTTCCCAGATAAAAAAGGACATAAAAACAAATTTTGTCCTGAGAAACAAATTAGAAAAAGCAGGGGTAATCCTGAACAAGAACCTGCTCTCAAAGATTCAGAAAGAAGCAAGAAATCTGTGATGCTCGCGGTTGCCTTACAAGATTTTCTTTAATATCCTTATCGCCTTTACGCTGTCTTCCACGGGAGAGGGGCTTTCATTTATAACAACAATCTCTTTGCTTTTTGGGATATTTTCGTGCAGATTTTTCAGCAGCTCTTTAATCTCGCTTTCAGGCGTCAGAATATGCCTTTTCTCACCCTTCTCGCCGTATTCAATGCCTGAAAAATGAATGTGAATGCTGCCATGGTTTTTGAATTTTTCAAGTATTCCTTTATAGTCTATTATCTTTTCCCTTGCCCTTATGTGCGCAAAGTCAATGCAAAAGCTGCAGCCTGTTTCATTGACAAGCCTTAAGATATCATCAACACTGCCAAAGACATTTGCCTTGCCTGTTGTCTCTGCAGCGATAGTTATCTTCCACCCATTCTTTTTAATCTCCTTAACTATTTCAATAATCTCTCTTTTTATGTTTTGATAGGTTTCCTCTTTTTCCATTTTGCCGTAATATCCAGGATGAAAAACAACAAGATATGCGCCCAATGCATTGCCTATTTTGCAGCAGTCAAGTATTCTTTTCCTGCTTTCCTCAACCTTTCTCCTTTCAGCGCTGTTGAGGTTTATCCAGTAGGGGGCATGAATGGAAAGCCTTATATCAAGGCTTTTTGCAGCCCTGCCTATCTCAATAGCATCAGCTTCCATGAGGTAAATGCCGTATGTAAATGCAATCTCGCATGCAGAAATGCCTTTTTCCTTGTACATCTGCAGGTTAGAAACTGCCTCTTTTGCCCCGCCAAGCCCTGCAGGCCCAAATCTTATCATAGAACAAGAAAAGAACTAAAGAATAAAAAGCTTGCGGTTGACACATCAAAAATGCCCTTTGAGTTTTAGCATTTTTGAGGCTTCAGAAATCTATGATTTCTGATAGTGCTCAAAATTCATAGAATTTTGACATGCTCAAGAACCCAAGCATGAATTTTAGTGCAGGGTTCTTGACAATGTGCTTAGTGGCTGTACCTTACATTTTTCGTGCTGCTGTTAAACGCAGCCTTAAATCCACCGAGTTTTTGAATTGTGCGGCTGTCTTTTGCATATTCCTTGCCTTGAGCATACCTCTGCTCATAAAAATTTATCATCTCTGCAAGGTTTGCGTCAATATGCTCATGATAGCCCTCTTTCAGCTTTTCCAGGTAAAAATCAATATAGTTCTCAAGTGTTTGTTTTGAAAAGCCTGCAATAAGCTCCTTAAGGGGAGGCATTCTTCTTTCTTTAATGCTGTCATCCATAAATCATAATGCAGCGCAGGCTTAAAAATATTTGTGATTTCTGCACCACAACAAAATTTATTAATGCCAAAGCGATAATGAAATGATGGCAAGGCAGTCAGCAGTCAAGATATCGGCAGTAGAAGAATTAATTAAGCACCAAAAGATTCAGCCAAAAATTTACGATGAAGAGCAAGAAACTCCAACGCAAACCAAGCCAAATGGAGCGAGAATAATAACCAAGCATACTGCAAATGGCTTATATGAGAAATCATGCATTGATGTTGTGATTGAGAAAAAGGCAGAGGGTGATTTTTCTCCTGCAGTTTATATCAGACCTTTAGAAGAAAACGTGTCCAGCTTATTAAAAAATACATGTGCCAGGAACATAAAATCATTTGAAAAAGAACTGACATACATAGAGCTGAATGAGAGGTTTTTGAGAATGGTGCCCGGATACAAGGGCAAATTTGTGTTCAAGGAGTTTATATTCTGGTACAGCTATGACAATTCATTGCACAGCAGGCTTATAGAGACAGCAAGAGCAATAGTATAGTATGCAATCATACCTTCGTCAGCTCTTCTGACACCTCGCCTATATGCTCTAAAATATAGGTGTGCATCTTTTTTATGATTATCTTTTCCAGGATATATTCCTTCAGAAGCCCGTGGCACATTGACAAATCTGATTCTGGCGAGACAATAATGCCGTAAGGAAGAGCGCATGACATTGATTTTCCCTGCAAAATCTCAAGCTCTTTTTCTCCCTCTTTTACCTGAAGAATCTTTACATCAACGCTGCATTTTTTATCGTCCCCTTCATTCACTGCTCCTTTTATTGAATACTGCCATGTTGCTGCCTCTGCATCATTAGTAAAGCTGGCTTTTTTGCAGCCTAAAAGCTCCTGATTAAAACATCCTGCATCCCCGCATGGCTTAGAGTAAAAGAATGTAAGATACACCGCAAGAAGCAGCACCATGAGGATTACAACGGCCAGTACAATCCTGATTACAGCCTCTTTTTTCAGCCCTTTCATTCTAAACAGCAGTTATTTATGTATTTAAATTTTTGCAAGGCAAAAATTTATAAGAGCACCAAAGAATATCCTTTGATGCTGGGGCTAATAGACAGGCTATATGCATCAAGAAAACTTCAAAGTGATTATGTGGAGCCTGAAACAGACCGGAAGCCTGAAGTTATAAAAAATGGTGAAAAAAAAGTGAGCTGGTTTTGTTTTGTGCCTCGCGGTGTTTCTAAAACGCCCTTCTTAAGAAATGGGATTATTCCAAAAGATGGAGATGTTTTTGTTTATACAATCTCTTCATTAAATCTTATCAAGCCAAACCCAGAGGAAACAGTAGAGAGATTACAGGAAATATATGATGATGCAATTGAAAGAATGAATTCCTCTTCAGCAGAAGGGCATGCCTTAAACATATTAGGCGTAAGCCTTGGCAATGTTCTGTCTATCAGGGCTGCTGGAAGCATTAACTCTGGGATTGAGAGATTAGTTTCTATTGTTGGAGGGAGCAACCTTGGATTATCAGCTTGGGACAGCCTCTTAACAAGGTATATTGCAAAGCAGTCTGGTTGTAGTTCTCCAGAGGAATATGAAAAGAGGCTTGCTGTATTTAGCCCTGTGAATTATACTGGGGGATTGACAGCAAATCAAATTTCTATCAGGCTAGGAACAATGGATTTATTTATTCCTTATAAATACGGGCAACAATTAGCAAATGCCCTAATTGAAAGAGGCAAAAAGATAAACTCCAAGATAGATTATAAATCTTACATTGGAGCTGACCATTGTGCTGCAATATTCTTCTCAGCCCTAGACAAGATTTACAATTAACACAAAATGAAAAAAGAAAAAAGAAAAAAGAAAAAAACAGATTTGATTCATCAAGAAATTTTATCTGCTTATTCAGACTCTGTTTCTTCAGATTCTTCTCCGTCTTCTGTATTCTCTAAGTCTTCAGATTCAGTTTTTTCACTTTCTTCTGATTTCTTAGGCTCTTCAGATTCGCTTCTTGGCTCTCTTGGTGTTATTCCCTTGTTCTTGAAAAAGCACTCCCTGCAATAAACAGGCCTGTCGCCTGTTGGCTTGAAAGGCACTTCTGCATCCTTGCCGCATGCGCTACACTTTATTTTGTGCATTTCTCTTGGACCAAAGCTTCTTCGGAAGCCGCCGCCTTCGCCGCCGCCTCTTCGGAAACCACCACCGCCCCCTCTTCGGAAGCCGCCATCTCCATATGCCATATTTAAAAAATCCTCCTTGTATGTTTTATTCTATAAGAATTCGCTAACTTGTAACTCCTTCTTACTGAATAGATGTTCTAAATGCCATTTATAAATGTTTCTGCCCAACCTTTTATTGTGCAAGACCAGGACACATATATTCTGCATGCTATTAAAACTTATAAATAGCATAACCTTTTGCATTAGCTATGGGCAATATAGCAAAAAACAACCCGCCAAGCGACCGCTTCAGGAAGCAATTGGTTAATGAAGACATGGACAGCATTATTGACAATATATACAGGCCACCATCCTCTCTTGAGAAGAGGGTGTATTACAGCCATATGTGCAGAAGATACATGGACCAGCTGACAAAGCGCGCAGAACAAAGGGAATTGGGAATGACAAATATGGCTGATGCAAGAAAATGGAAACTGAGCGTTCTTGGAGGGCTTCACAAGAGCGCCTCGCCTGTGATTGGCTATGAGTTTGACGAAAATACAGCCAGCATATACTCAACTACAAAGTCTTTCAGGATGTCAAGAAAAACAGAATTCTCAGGTACAATTGAGACAGCTGGCAGGGCAAAAAAGTATCTTGGCTATGCTGCAGCCCTGATTATTTTGGCAGCTGTTCTTTACGGCGGCTGCCATCTAAGAAAGATAGCGCTTGATGCCATGTCTGCATTTGATGCCAGCATGACAAAAACAGAACAATCCCGTAAAACAGGAATAGAAATGGTTGCTGACCCAAACAAATAAAAAAACAAGCCTAAAAGCTCATCAGGTTGATTTTTGTCTCGCCGCTGAATGCGAAGTTTGATGCTACAAGATGCTGGCAGTTAGCATCCTCTGCCACCCTGATTATTGTGGATGTTGCTGTTCCGTCCATTACAACAGCATAGATATCTCCTCTTGTCCTTCTTAATGCAAACTGCAGGTCATTTAGAGAAACCCGATTTATAACCTCTAAACTGCTGTTAAGCAGGACAGCGTTTTTAGTCCCCTTTATATCATTAAAAATTTCCTTCATCTTTTCCTTGCCATCTTCAGTGAGTTCCTTCGCGCTTTTTTCTTCTTTTGCAGTGCCTGTATCATTTCTATCATCACTGCCCCTGCCTTCGTCCCTTCTGCTTTTGTAGCTGCTTTTATAGCCTGCTCTTAACATTCCTCCATACCTCGTCCTTGACTTTGGATTAAGGGAAGCAAGAAACTCTCCGGCAGCTATCTTCTTCCTTAATGCTATAAGAATTTCCTTTGATGCAAGCTCTTCTACCTCCTTGCCGTCAGGAGCAATTGCAACATAGTCTATCTTTGCATTCTCTATAACATTCTTTGCTATCAGCTCTCCACCCCTGTCCCCGTCTATGAACAGGGTTGTTTCTTTTTCCAGGCTCAGGCTTTTTATACCCTCTGGCAGTTTTGTGCCGTTCATGCATATAACATTAGAAACCCCGTTTTTCAGCAGGTTGATAACATCTGCCCTGCCTTCAACAATTATTATCTCGCTTCCTGAAATATCCCCTGCCGGAAGCTTTTCATCACCATATTCCTGCAGCTTTGACATTCTGGCAGATGTTTTCACACTGTCAGATATATCTCTAGAGGCTGTAGAGCCCTCTACCTTCTCAAGAAGCTGCTTTGCCCTTTCAATAATATAATCCCTTTTATTCCCCCTGACATCCTCTATCTTCTCTATAGCTATCTTTGCCTCTGTCGGGCCTATCCTGTCAATTGTCTCTATTGCTGCTGCAATGATTGTTGTCTCTGACTTGTCAAGGCATGTTGGAATCTGTATCTCTCCCGTTGTCTTGCTCTCGGCTGTCTGAAGATTAACCTCTATTCTGCCTATCTTTCCCTCTTTCTGCAGCTCTCTCAGCTCAAGCTCTGCCCCAAGCAGGCCCTCTGTCTGCCCAAACAGGGCACCTATGACATCTGGCTTCTCAACAGCGCCTTCTGCGCTAAACTTCCCATATATCATATATTTTATTGATACCGGGCTTATCTTTCCCATTTTTCTTTGTTCTTGCAATTATTAAAATTTAATTATTATCTAAGAAAAATATTAAGAAATCAAAAATGCCCTTTAAATCTGGTATTTAATTCGCCAGCACTTACCATGCAGTTTACCAGCCTTTGAGCATCACTAATCTGGGCGCAGCGCCCAGCACAACAAAACATGCAATTAGTATAAAACTAATGACGTTGTGAACTTATGAACTTTTGATTTGTGATATGATTTATTAATCAGCCTCTCTGATTATCTTAATATCCTTCTTTATGCCACAAAGAAAAGTGCATTTTTAAATCTTTGCGTTTTTCATTTTTCCAAGCCGGCAAAAAGCAAAAAACGAAAAAAATAAAAAGGGTAAGTGCTTAATCTGAAGGGTAAAGAGGTTAAAATGAATCTTCCTAGGAGGGGGCTTGCAGCAGTATTGCTTGCAGCCATGGCTTCTTTGGGCATTGCCAACTGCGTGGAGATTAAAGGCAATGAATACAAGGTATTCTGCTGTGGCGACAAGTGTTATTATTTTTATTCTGCATCAATTTACGACAAGAAGATTTACTGGGAAGACCATGTAAAAGCAGAGAAAGATGGGCTGCACCTAAGCTGCACTGCATGCCACAGGATACACGGCTAGCTTAAGCAATTTTGGGCGTAATTCTGACATATCTCAAGAACATAAGTTCTTGACATTCCCAAAAAATCTACAAGCAAAAAGACTACAACATAAATGCTGTAGATTTTTTAAGGATTAAAAAGCTTTTTAAAATGCATTGATTAGGTATTATCATGAAAAAACCAGAGGATGTTATACAAGAGCTGTCTCCTATTGAAAGAAGAGTCCTGCCTTTTCTCAGCGAGAAGAGTGTTTTGCAGCTGGCAAGAAAATCAGGCATGGACAAAACATCTGTTTTAAGGGCTCTGGAATTTCTTGCAAATAAAAATATTGTTACTTTAAGCGTTCAGAAGAAAAATGTTGTTGAGCTGGGCACTAATGGGATTCTCTATAAAAAGAATGGGCTTCCTGAAAGAAGGCTACTGAATGCGCTGTATGATAAAAATATCCTGATGCTTGACGAGGCTAAAAAAACAAGCAGGCTGAGCGATAATGAGTTTAAGGCAGCGCTTGGCGCCCTGAAAAAAAAGGCATTTATTGAGCTTAAAAATGGAAAGCTCGTGCTTACTGCCAGAAAGGAAGAGGTGACAAAAAAGAGCCTGGAAGAGCAGTTTCTTGAGCTTTTGCCTGCCGAGTATGAAAAGCTTCAGCCAGAGCAGCTGCATGCCCTGAAAACCCTGCATGGCAGGAAAGACATTATTGTTATTGGTGAGAATAAAGAAGTTGTGTTTGAGGTTACAGAAAGCGGCATGGAAATAATCAGGCTGGCGCCGCAGGCAAAAGAAGAGCTGATAGAGCAGCTTACGCCTGAAATGTTAAGGAACGATTCATTTAAGGGCAAGAGGTTCCGCAGATATGACATTATAAGCCCTGTACCAGATATTTCCGGAGGAAAGAGGCATTTTGTCAGCCAGGCAGTAGACAGGGGAAGAAAAATATGGGCAGAGATGGGCTTCAGGGAGATGACAGGAAATTTAACGCAGCTTGGCTTTTGGAATTTTGACGCGCTGTTCACAGCGCAGGACCATCCAGTAAGAGAGATACATGACACATTCTACATTAAAGGCATAAAGGGAAAACTGCCTGAAAAGGTTGCAGAGAAGGTAAAAAAAGCCCATGAGCAGGGCGTTGGCGGAAGCAGGGGCTGGCAGTATAAATGGAATGAAAATGAGGCAAAAAGAATAGTCCTGCGAACGCATACAACAGCGCTATCAGCCCAGGCGCTTGCAAGGCTCGGAAAAAACAGCCTAAAAGAGCTTCCTGTGAAATTTTTCGCAATAGGCAAATGCTTCAGGAATGACACGGTGGACTGGAGCCACGGATTTGAGTTCAACCAGACAGAAGGCATTGTAGTTGATGAAAATGCAAACTTTAGGCATCTCATTGGCTACCTGAAAGAGTTTGCAAGAAAAATGGGGTATAAAAAAATCCGCTTCCGCCCGCATTATTTTCCGTATACAGAGCCGAGCCTTGAAGGCGATGTCTGGAATGAGGAGAAAAAGCAGTGGATAGAGGTATTTGCAGCAGGCATATTCCGCCCAGAGGTTACAGAGCCCTTGCTGGGAAAGCCAATTCCTGTGCTGGCATGGGGGCCTGGCTTTGACAGGATGATGATGATGCTTTATGGCATAAAGGACTTCAGGGAAATATACAAGAATGACTTGAATCAGCTGAGAAAAATCAAGTTTTGGGAGGGATAAAAAATGGCAGTTGTAACATTAAATAAAAAAGAAATAAAGAAGCTTGCAGGAGACGCAAGCGATGAGAAGCTTGACGATGAGCTAAGCATGTTCGGCTTGGGAGTTGAAAAGATAACAGAAGATGCCATTGAGGTTGAAGTTACTCCAAACCGGCCAGATATGCTGTCGCAGCCGGGCATCTTTAGGGCATTAGAGTGCTATCTTGGAAAGAAAAAGCCAAAAGAATACAGGCTGAACAAGCCGGAAAAGAATTTTGAGGTTAGAATTGACCAGTCTGTTAAGGAAGCCAGGCCTTATACTGCATGCGCCATTGTGAAAAACTTAAAGCTTGACGATGAAAAAATCAGGGAAATTATCAGCATACAGGAAAAGCTGCACTCAACTCTTGGAAGGAACAGGAAAAAGATGGCAATAGGAATTTATCCGCTGGAAAAAATATCACTGCCGATAAAATATGAGGCAAGAAAGCCGCAGGACATAAAATTCATTCCATTAGACTCAAGCGAGGAAATGAATGCATTGCAGATATTGCAAAAGCACCCCGCTGGCAGGGAGTTTGCCCACCTGCTTCAGGGTAAGGATAGATTTCCTGTTTTTGTTGACGCGAAAGGCGAGATTCTAAGCATGCCCCCTGTAATAAACAGCAGTAAAACCGGAAAGATAACGCAGGAAACAAGGGATGTTTTTATTGAATGCTCTGGATTTGATTTTTCTGCCCTGAAAAAGGCATTGAACATCATTGCAACAATGCTTGCTGACATAGGCGGCACTATCTGCCAGATGAAGCTCTACTATGGGAAAAATGCAGAAACAACGCCTGATTTTAAGCCGGAAAAGATTAAAATAAGCATTGAGCATGCAAATAAGCTCCTTGGGCTTGAGCTGAAAGAGGCAGACGCAAAAAAGCTTCTTGAAAGGATGTGCTATAATTACGGCAAGGGAATTGCAGAGGTTCCTGCATGGAGGGCAGACATAATGCATGAGGTTGACATCATAGAGGACATAGCAATCGCATATGGCTATGACAAATTCATCCCAGAAATCCCCCAGATTTCAACCATTGGCGGAGAGGACAAGAAAGAAACAATAAAAAGAAGGATTGCAGAAATTTTGGCTGGATTGGGTATGCTGGAAACATCATCCCTGCACCTCCTGACAAAAGAGGATTTGAGAAAAGCAGGGGCAAAGGAAAAAGAGATGGTTGAAGTTGAGGAAAGCAAAACAGACTATAAATTCTTAAGGCAGAACCTGTTATGCCCTGCATTAAAAACACTTTCAGAAAATGTTGATGCAGAATACCCCCAGAAGATTTTTGAAATGGGTGTGGTTTTCAGAAAAGATGAAAGAGCAGAAACAGGAATAAGTGAAAAAGAAAATCTTATTGTTGCCCTCTCTCCCAGAAACTTCACAGATATAAAGCAGGCTGCTGAGTACCTGGGCAGGATGCTCGGCAAAGTTTTCACCCTGAAAGAGGCGGAAAATCCAAATTTCATTGATGGAAGATGCGGAAAAATATGCCATGAAGGCAGGGAAATCGGCATAATCGGCGAGATTCATCCATCACTCCTGAAAAAGTGGCGCATAAAAATGCCAGTCGCGGCATTTGAGATTTGCATTGAGGAGATGATTTGAAAAGATGCAGAATATGCTGATAAATCTAAGATAAAGGGAGTTAGTTTCAATCTTCGGGAGAATTATATTTTAGTGGCTGGCTCGCTTTCCTTTAAAAGATTTTCAAGATGTTTTATTCTAGTCCTATACCGAATGCTTTTATGATTATCTGCTTGGATTATTTCATCTATTCTACCAGATAATTCTTGATATACCTGTTCTTCTTTAGAAACATCATAATTATGATTTCTTACAAACGTAACAAATTTGTCTATTGAATCTTTAAGTTTTGGGAGAATATCTCTTGTTTTAAATAATGTGGCAAAATCATCAAAATCTGGCTCATTCATTTCTGCCCGTATCCCTTCAAAATCAATTTCTGCATACCTTTGATGCATTTGTACAAAATTATCACGTATCCACCCGATATATTTCTCACCTTGTTCTCGCGTAGTTCCTTCTAATGTTAAAAGGTAACATGAAGTTAGAAGCGATGCAGTTCTATTACCAAAACCATCAAAATGATATTTTTTCATTAATTCAAGTTTCCTTTGCGGGTCCATAATTGAAAGAAGTGTCCAACAATTTATAAATATATATGTTCGCCAGCCCCTATTTTTTTAATTTTACACTCCCGACGCCTCGGAACCCAAGAATCAATCATCACCCAAAATAATTCCTGTCTTTCTTTTCTCTTTTTACCTTCCAGTTTGCCTTTATTGACTTTAAAACAGAGCTTATGTCCTCCTTGACATCCTGCCATTCCTTGCATGCTCTTTTTATGAATGCTGCCTCTTTCTCCTCTGAATACTCGTTGTTCAGGTCCATCGCCTCAATCTCACAATCG
>Ga0209541_10011277_pt1 | contig 14020 bp, 13 predicted proteins | sample RifCSPlowO2_01_FD_184027 | JGI IMG/M metagenome (GOLD analysis project Ga0209541, IMG submission 184027) | Groundwater microbial communities from Rifle, Colorado - Rifle CSP2_plank lowO2_0.1 (SPAdes) (version 2) | ecosystem: Environmental > Aquatic > Deep subsurface > Groundwater | place... | reverse complement strand
ATTCGTCTCAATGCCCCAATTGAAATAGTTGGTGGCGGTTGATGGTGGTGGCGTCGTGACACTGACACTCGTAGAATACGAGGAGAGATTTCCTGCGGCGTCAGTGGCGCGGACGCGGTATCGGTATGTGGTGGCGGCTGTGAGTCCGGTGTCGCTGTATGAATTGGCGGCGGGAGTTCCAACTTGGGTGAAGGTGGTGCATGTTGAACCAGAACAGCGTTCCACTAGGTACCCAGTCACTCCCGACGTTACTTGCCCGGATACGATAGGGTCGGTTGAGGCAGTCCAAGAGAGATTGATTTGGGATGAGGAGACGGCGGTGGCAGAGAGACCTGTGGGGACAGTGGGTGGTGTAGTGTCAGGAGTGGCGGTCACAGTCACTGTGGCTGATTGCGTCGCTGTTCCTCCTGTTCCTGTACAAGCAAGAGTGTAGGTGGTGTTAGTTGTTGGTGAGACGGATTGAGTTCCTGACGTAACTTGTGTTCCTGTCCATCCTCCTGATGCGGTGCAGGAAGTGGCATCGGTAGATGACCAGGTGAGAGTTGAGGATCCGCCGCTTGTGATAGAAGTTGGGGAAGCGGAAAGAGAAACGGTGGGAGCGGCGGCGGATGGCGGTGTCGTTCCTCCGACCGAAGTATTCATATCCGTCTGGATTTCAGTTTGAGAGAGAGCGCGATTGTAGATACGCAGGTCGTCAATGGGGCCGGGGAAATACAATCCACCGCCGCCCTCGTCTCTTCTGCCAATCTTGATGTTTGCTCCGGAGTCACTGTAGGTAACAGGAGATGCGGGTGAACTTCCAAGAAGAACGCCGTTCTTATAGATAGAGACAATAGAACCGTCATAGGTGCAGGCAAGATGTTGCCAGACGTTGGTGGAAACATAACTACCTATGAGATCAAGCCCGACACCTTCAAAGTTGCAACGCACTCCGCCTGGCCCTTGCACGCGGAAAAAGTAATCTACCGCGCCCGTTGTATCTTTCGAGACAATGGTCTTTGAAGTGCTGACATCCGTCGGGTTAATCCAGGCAGAAATCGTAATCTGGTTTATGGGCCGCATGGAGAGAGGGTTTCCGAGGGCAACATAATCATCCACCCCGTCAAAGGAAAGGGCTCCCCCTATTTTCCCCGTCGTCCAGGCAGGACCATTCACTAAAGTGCCAGTGTTGTTGTTGCCGGAAAAGTCCTCTATGGTGGTTCCACTTCCCTCGTCAAAGGAGTAGGCGGCAACTTGGCCGGTGATAGCGGCGCGAGACGGCTCCAGTTCTCCACTGCGGTTGGCGACGAGGACGAGGGCTATGACAAATCCCACGCAGGCGCCAATAATCACCCAAGCATGCCAGGAGTGGACGCGGGTCTTGCCCACCAGAACATAGTCCCGTTGGAGGGCTTGGAGGAAGCGATCAGCGCGATGATTGGGATCGGGCATGGGTTAGGTGATAGGGAATCAAGAACGACGAATATAGAATTAGGAATTACGACTATGTATGAAAGAATTCTGGCTGAATGAAAGCCACGCACACAGCGCAGGCACAAAGAAAGCTCCCGCGTCAGACGCGGGAGCTTTCTTTCGTGTGATTCAATTGATGTTCTCTACCAAGAAAGAAAACTGGGCATGGTCTGCCGGGGTTCTTTCCCTAGAGAAGCGAGAGCCCTGTGGCTCCTGCAACTACCCTCTATATTATAGGCGGCGAAAGAGCTTGACAATAAGGGGGTGTGGATAAGTACACCCCACACTTATACATAAGTGTGGGGTAAAGTATGAGGTATTCAGTATTAAGGGGAAAATGCTTTAGATAAGCCAAATTATTACTTCTGAAGATTCCCCTTTAACTTCCAAATCCCAGAAAACAATTTCTAATAAAGTCTCAATGTCTAAGTTGCGAAACATCAACATGTTACTTCTCCAGCAACCGAAAATACTCCTCTCGTGGGATGCCGGCTGAACGAAGATTATTCTTAATGATAAATACGGGAACCTGTTTATAGGTCGGGATAACAACGGGTCGTTGTATGCCTTTCTTTATGTAAACAAGATGATCGCCTTCCCGGCGATCCAGCGCAAACCCATAAAGTTCAAAGACACGCGCAAGCTCCTTATAGTGTATCGGAGCAATATGCGGCATAGCATCTCACACGGATACCGACATTCGATCCAGCGCGACGAGCTCGGGGTCAACCCAATGGTTGCGGCGGTATAGGTACCCGGCTTCTTCCAAAATTCCCCCCAATGTCCCCATTTTTGTAGCTGACTTCAGAAAACCTCGAATGGCGTCTTGTATGTTTATTTTCGCTTTTTCAAGCGTTGATCCACAACTTGAAACATCCAGCTCTGGATTATAGGCAACAAACAGCTTCCCTTCGCGGAAGATTTGGACAGTAAATGTAAGACGTGGGTATGATTTATCGCTTGCAACCATAATACAATGCTACCGATCCGTCATCAAAAGTCAATTGAGTCTGGCAAATAATAACCAGATCGAGACCTTAAAAGTCCAGCCCTATTGTGTTAGAGTAGAGATTATGGAAACGATACGGCATAAAAATGTTTGCTGGATTGATCTTCTCTCCCCCGGCGAGCAGGATATCAAAGTTCTGGAAGACGAATACGGCATCCACAAGATTCCTCTGCATGAAATTGCGGCCGAGACGACGCTCCCCAAGATTGAGCGATTTGAACACGAGCTCTACGTTGTCCTCTACTTCCCAATCTTTAATCCGCAGAAGAAAACAGCCGAAGGTAAAGAAATTGATTTCATTATTACTCCGAACGTTTTTGTCACTGTCCACTACGAACCGATTGCGCCTCTGGAAAATATCCACTCTTCTTGCAGCACTTCGCCTGACGTACGAGACCACTGCTTTAGTGATACACCGGCGCATCTTTTTTTCACTGTGCTCTCGCAACTTTATAACTACTCTCTCCGCGAATTGAGCCACATCAAAAAAAATCTGGATGCGCTTGATAACGATCTTTTTTCGCGCGACGGCAATGCATTTGTTAAAAGAATTTTGGAGACACGGCGCGATATTTTGAACTTCCGCCGCACGCTCGCTCCCCAGCGCCATATTTTAGAGTCGCTGGTCACGCGCGGTGAAGAATTCTGGGGTGCGCGATCCGGCGAATCATTTGATCAATTATTGGAATCCTACAATCGCGTCTGGAGCGTACTGGAAAGTCATAAAGAAGCGATTGAAGCGATCCACGAAACCAATGACTCGCTGATTTCATCCAAACAGAACGACACGATCCAAACTCTGACGATGCTCTCGGTCATTGTTTTCTACCTCACATTTATCGCCGCAATTTTCAGCACGGACGCAATTTATAAACCCATCATTGGAAACCGCTACGACTTCTGGATTATTCTCGGCATGATGGGAGCCGCGATAATTTTGCTTCTCGTATTTTTCAAAAATAAAAAGTGGCTGTGAAAATCATGGCGGTCAAATTCAAAAACACCCTCACGAGAAAAATTGAAAGCATAAAACCGAGGCGTGCGCATCGTCTCGATATTTTTGTCTGCGGCCCAACGGTCTATGCGGACTCGCACATTGGACACGCCCGCACCTATACCAGTTTTGACGGCATCGTCTCTTATCTGCGATTCCGCGGCTACAGAGTGCGCTATCTCGTTAATATCACCAACATTGATGACAAGATCATCAACCGCGCCAATGAAACCGGCGTCTCTGCCCTTGACCTTTCACGCCAGTTAACCGAAGGATATTTAGAAGACATGCGCCGTCTCCAGATTGGAAGCCCTGATTGGTACGAGCCCGCCAGCAAACACATCTCTGAAATAGTGAAGCAGATCGCGCGTCTCATTAAAAAGGGTTATGCTTATCCTTCCGGCGGGTCGGTTTACTACTCGGTCGCAAAATTCAAGGACTACGGCAAACTTTCAAAGCAAAAAGGGGCCAAACTGCGCTCCGCTGTGAGAATTGAAAAGGACCCTCACAAAAAAAGTCCTCTAGATTTTGTCCTATGGAAAGCTAAAAAACCCGGCGAACCGTCCTGGCCCTCGCCGTGGGGAGCGGGACGTCCAGGTTGGCATATTGAAGATACCGCCATCTCCGAGCACTTTTTTGGTCCGCAGTATGATATTCACGGCGGCGGAATTGAACTCGTCTTTCCTCACCATGAATCGGAAATTGCCCAGCAGGAAGCCGCCTCGGGCAAAAAACCATTTGTGCGGATGTGGCTGCATACCGGACTTTTAAATATTCGCGGGGAGAAAATGTCCAAGTCGCTCAAAAACTTTATCACGATCCGAGATATGCTTTCGCGGCATTCTGTTGAATCCTTCCGCCTTTTGGTCTTTCGCACGCATTATCGCGCGCCGCTTCATTATAGTAACGAGCTGCTGGATGAAACCGAGCGTTCACTCATGCGGCTTCAGGAGTTGGAAAAACGTCTGCGGGCGGTGACTCAATCAAAAGGCAAAGCGCGATTCGCAAAAAATATCAAAAACGCTTTCACTAAACGGCTGGATCATGATTTTGATACGCCGCGATTTCTCGCCGATCTTTTTACCTACGCAAGCCAAATCAATAAGGCGATTGATAAAAACGAATTGACTAAAAAAGAGGCGGCGCGTATTTTAAAAACGCTGGCCGATGTGAATTCAGTCCTTAAAATCTTTCCTCGCGAAAGCGTCCAACGAGAAACAATCCCCGCAGAGATCCGCGCACTGGCAGAAAAACGCGAAGAGTTCCGCAAAACCCAGAACTGGGCCGAAGCCGATCGTATACGAAAAGAAATTGAAGATGCAGGATTTATTCTTGAAGACTCCCCCTCTGGGCTAAAAATCAAAAACCGATAATTCGCATTTCATCGGCTGATCATACACCGTAGATACTAACTTACGCTATAGCGTAAGTTAGTATACGTACTCGTTATCCGTGATACATGCGCGATACATACCATCCGCGCTAATGACAAGAAACGGCAGAACTTTACACTATGGCTTAGTGTGCCGTGCTCATATACTGCCACCCCTCTCAAGCGTAAAAGGATAGCAAATTGATACAGTCTAGCTAGTGTGTCAAGTTTGCACAGCTTGTGAACATTTCACTGACTTGCCGCTTTTGGTATAGTCAAGGCACTATTTTGGCATAGATTTACGATTCACGATTTAGTAATCACGAGTCTAAAAAACTTTGGTCACAAATCTTGAATCCTGAATCATCATTCTCGTATTCGCTACAACCCACCCCCTACCACCTATTACCTACCACCTATCACCTCGCTTATGGCCGAAACCCGCAAATCATTCCCTTCTCCGATAACTTCCAATATCCAAGAAGGACGCATGCCGCCGCAATCCATTGATGCGGAGATGACGGTCTTGGGTTCTTTAATGCTGGATCGCGAGGCAATGTATCGCGTGGCTGACATGCTCTCGGTCCGTGATTATTACAAACCGGCGCATCAGTTGATTTATGAGGCGATGCTGGATCTTTTCAAACAGCAGGAACCAATTGATGTGCTTTCCGTCTCCTCGCGTTTGCATGAAAAAGGTATTTTAGAAGATGTCGGCGGCTCGTCGTATCTCGCCTCGCTGGTAAACCTCGTCCCCACGGCAAGTCACGCAACCCACTACGCCAAGATTGTTCACAAAAAAAGAATCTTGCGCGATTTGATTGACGCTTCCTATCACATAGCCGAGCTCGGCTACAAAGAAGAAGAGCAAGTCGAAACCTTGCTTGATGAGGCGGAACAGCGTGTATTTTCCATTTCGCAGACCTCGCTTCAGCAGGATTTTTTTCCGGTTAAAGATGCCCTGCAAGAGGCCTGGGAACGTTTGGATAATTTGCATAAGGGCGATGGAGCCCTGCGGGGCGTCACTACGGGATTTAAAGATTTGGATAATCTGGTGGGAGGACTTCAAAAATCAGACCTGATTATTTTGGCGTCGCGACCGAGTCTCGGGAAAACTTCCTTGGCGCTTGATATTGCGCGAAACGCCGCGCTTGATCCTGCAACTAAAGCATCAGTCGGTTTATTCAGTCTGGAAATGTCTCGCGAGCAACTGATTGATCGGCTGATTGCGGCCCGCGCCGGCATTGATCTCTGGAAACTGCGGACGGGGCGCTTGTCTTCCGAAGGAGACGACAACGACTTTGTGAGAATTCGCGATGCCATGGAAGACCTCTCGCAGGCCCCGATTTATATTGATGACGAGGCCATGCCGACGGTGATGCAAATTCGCGCCATGTCGCGGCGGCTTCAAGCCGAACATGGGCTGGACCTTATCGTGATTGACTATATTCAGCTGATTCGGGGGCATGAACGCGCTGAAAACCGCGTGCAGGAGGTAAGTGAGATCTCGCGCTCTTTGAAGGCCCTGGCGAAAGAATTAAATGTGCCGGTGCTGGCTCTTTCCCAGCTCTCGCGCGCCGTTGAGTCACGCACCGATTCTCTTCCCAAGCTCTCCGATCTTCGCGAGTCAGGGTCGCTGGAGCAAGATGCGGATCTTGTTATGTTTATCTACCGCGAAGACAAGGTGAAGAAAAACACAGACCGCAAGAATATTGCCAAAATCATGATTGAAAAGCACCGAAACGGCCCCACCGGGGACATTGAACTCTACTTCAACGAAGAACAAGCGTCGTTTCGTTCTTTGGCGCGGCATTACGATTAACCCCCACACTTAGTGAGTTATGTTTTATGTATACATCATGTGCGGGAATAAATTATGTACCCCGAGCCAATTGAGCGCTTAATCCAGCTCTTTTCAAAATTGCCCGGCGTGGGTCCCCGCCAAGCAACCCGCATGGCTTTTTATGTTCTCTCCGAAAGCAATGGTTATGCCGCCTCCATTTCTCGATCCATTGATGAGGTGAGAAAAAATATTTCTTTCTGCGACCAATGCTTCCGGTCTGTCCAGAAATCAGCCGGCAAAAACGTCTGCGCGATTTGCCAAGACCCCAAACGTGACCAACGAATAATCTGTGTCGTTGAAAAAGAAATTGATATTGCCAATATTGAAAAAACCGCTGCCTATCACGGTACGTACCATGTCTTGGGCGGAACAATCTCACTGCTGGATAAGGAGTCTCCCGAGCGTCTGCGCTTGAAAGATCTCTATCAGCGCATTGAAACGGCTGCGAACTCGGGAAATGCGCTTGAAATGATTATCGCCATGAGCCCAACCAGTGAAGGCGACTCAACAGCGCTCTATCTTAAACGAACATTAGAGCCCCTAATACAAAAGTTCCCCGCGCTGAAACTGACAATGCTGGGGCGAGGATTATCTCTCGGCGCCGAGGTTGAATACGCCGATCAAGTAACACTGGAGAGCGCGCTTAAATACCGCACTCCTGCTGGCTAGTAATTTCGCCCCGACTTTAGTTTGCAACGAGATATCCGCGTTCTATCGCCTCTACCGCGTCACTCTTGTACCAATAGACTAGTCTATTGGTACAGATAAAATATTATTGATTAGACCATGCCCGAACATCAAAAACAGACCCGCTTATGAAAAAGCGTGTTGTTCTATATATTTGTCCTGGCGCGCACAGCTATTTCCCTAGAATCTTTTTAATCAGGACCTCCGTGAAATGCTGGCGGTGGCCTTTCTTTTTCCGATAGCGCGTCTTGGCGTGATATTTGAACACAATCACTTTGCGGCCTCTCCCCTGCTTCACAATTTCAGCGCTGACCGCCGCGCCGACTACGGTTGGCGCCCCAATTGTTGTGTCTTTGTCGTCAGCAACTAAAAGCACTTTATCAAACGAAACTGCCGTGCCGGCTGTCTCCGGCAGCTTCTCAATACGAACCTTCTGATTTTCAGTGACAATATACTGCTTGCCACCGGTTTCAATCACGGCAAATTTCATAAACCCAATTTATATTTCACAGAATCACTCAAAGAATGTACCACGCCGCATGCTAAAAATGCAAGCGCCGCGATATGGCTTATTCTGTATCTTCCAGCGCCGGGCCGGCGATTGCCGTTGGCTCAATTCCAGCGGATTTGCCGGCAATCTTAAAAACATCCTTATCAACTTTCTTAAACTCGCGGTAGGCGGTGTTATAGGTATTCACCGTCGTTCCCAAGTGTGTTCCGAGTTTTTGCAAATAAATCTCGTAATTTTTAATATGCCGCGCCAACTCCTCAACATTCTTGCGAATCTCCTTGGCCGACTCTTCAATCTTCAAGGCCCGCAAGCCCTGCAGAACCGTCTGCAAATATGCCAAGAATGATGTGGGCGAGACAATAATCACATGTTTCTCAAACGCATATTCAATCAAATCTTTCGTATTGGTTTTGACAGCCCCGACCTGATTAATCAGCAGATCATAATAGACGCCCTCCGACGGAATAAACATAAAGGCAAAATCCATCGTTTGATCTTTGGGACGCACGTACTTTGATGTCTCGTCTATGCGATTCTTGATATCCTGTTTAAATGCTTTTTCAAGTTTTTCCCGCTCCGTGTCATCCCGCTCTGTCAGGATTCGATTATAGTTTTCCAAGCTGAATTTAGAGTCAACCGGAATAATTTTATCTTTCACAAAAATCACGGCATCTGGGATCAGCTCTCTTCCCGTATCCTCATCTCTCCCCAAATGGTGCTGCATCGCATAGGAGCCCGGCGGCAGGACATTTTTAAGAACTGTCTCCAGATAATACTCCCCCAAGACACCGCGCTGTTTTGGATTCTTCAAAATATCCTGCAAATTCTGAAGCTGTTCCGAGAAACTGATAACCTGTCGATTCGTTTCGCCCAGCTGTGTCAGCTGGTGCGTCACATCGCGAATAATCTTTATGGATTCGCCGAACTGCGACTGCATGGCCTTGGCTGATTCTCCCAAGCGCGTATCGAGCGTTCGCGTGATCTCCCCGATTTGGTTTTGCAAAAGCAATAATGACTGGTCCGGAGAGCTATTTTTTTCTTTCCGCATTAAAAGATAGCCGATAAGGATGAACCCCGCTACCATGATCAAGATTAAAATAGCCAACTGCGAATCCATAAAGATGTCTATCCGATAATTTTCTTAATCTCCCGCTCGGCTTCCTTTAATTCAGAGTCCGTATCCGTCTCAATGGTCAGACGCAGCAGCGGCTCGGTGTTGGACATCCTTATATTAAACCACCACGACGGATATTGCACCGTGACGCCGTCAAGCCGCGAGACAACATGGGCTTTGTAGTGCGCCAGAATTCGCTTCAGCGCATCCTGCGGCGCTTTATGCTTGACTGAAAATTGGCGAAAAGCGCTCCATCTGAAATTGCCAACCAGGCGCGATAAGGATTCGCCAGCGCGCCCCAGAAGCGTTATCAAGCGCAACAGTGTATAGATGGCAGAATCAACATTCGCCATATCTCCGTGATAGATATGGCCAGAAAGCTCGCCGCCCAAAATCGCTCTTTTCTCCCGCATAGTGCGCCGCACGGACACGCCGCCTACTTTTGAAACAAAGAGCCGCCCGCCGTAGGCCTCAATAAACGGACCCAAAAAGCGCGCATGGGTTAATTCAAAAACAAAGTTTTTTTTCTGCTTCTTTTTGAGCTCCTCGGCCGCGAGCAGCGCAAAAATAATGTCCGATCGAATTGGCGCGCCATTTTCATCAAAGAACTCTGCCCGGTCGCCGTCGCCGTCAAATGACACGCCCAAATCAAAACTCCCCTTTTGTAATTCACGCTTCATCATAGTTGCCACATCCTCATCTAATGGGTTCGGATGATGATGGCTGAAATGCGGATCGGGATCAAAAAATAGCGGCTTATAAAACAGATGATACCGCGACAGAACTTTGGGCAGAATCGTCCCTGCCGCGCCCCCCGCGGCATCAATCAATACGCGCAAAGGCGGCAAGGCGGGAACAAGCTGATGCAAGCGGCGCACATACCGCGCCCCGTCAGCTTCGCCTCGTTTAATCTGGCCCATCGGCAAAAATTTCTCTTGCTTATATTTCTCGGCGAGAGCGCGTATCCGCTTTAAGCCATTCAGTAAACCGATTTCTTCACCTCCACGCAGGTAAAACTTAAACCCGTTATACTCGGCGGGATTATGGGAAGCCGTAATCATAGCTCCCGCATGAGCCCGCTGGTGTGTCGCAATAATATAGATAGCTTCCGGGGTCGTTATCACGCCAAGATCAATACAATCGGCTCCGCTTTGAATCACGCCTTCAATAAAGCCCTTCCGCAATGCATCCGATGAAAATCGCAAATCCCGCCCCAGCAGAATCGTGGGTCGCAAGACAGACATTTTCTCTTTTATAAATAAAGCAAATCCTCTCCCTACAAGAACCGCAACATCAAGATTGACCTCCTTAGGATATCTGCCGCGGATATCATAAGCGCGGAAGATAGCACGATTAATTCGCATACGCTTCATATAACTAACTCTATCATAATATATATTTACCCCGTTGACTTGTTGCCGGCATGGCACTATGCGGCACAGAATGTACCCGGCATATATGCTAAGCGGCTGTTGACACTCTAATTACCTCCGACGTACACTCTCCACGAAGGAGTGCTCTTAAAAATCCAACCCGCTGAAGAGAGGAGAAATCCATGCGTGTACTGGTCGTAGGCAACGGCGGGCGCGAAGACGCGCTCTCGCGTAAACTTGCGGAATCCAACCTGGTTACCGAAGTCATCGTCTCCCCCGGCCGTGAACGCCTCCAGCCGCTCGCCAAAATCACAACCGCGCCAGTTTCGGCAAACGATATAGCTGGACTCATCCGGCTGGCCGAAGAGCGGGCGGTTGACCTCATCATACCGGGACCCGAGGCCCCGATTGTCGCCGGGCTGGCAGATGCGGCACGACGAGCGCGTTTTGATGTCTTCGGACCAACCGCCAGGGCGGCACGCATTACTGAAGGATCAAAGTGCGAGGCAAAGAAGTTCATGAAACGGAACAACATTCCGACTGCGGAGCCATTTAGGTGCTTCAATCCCAGCGAATCTCCAAGTTCATTCATCTACTCGCTCTCCCTTCCCATCGTCGTGAAAGATGACGAACTTGCGAGCGGCAAAGGTGTGACGATCGCAAAGACCCGTGAAGCGGCCCTCGCCGCAGCTGACAATCTCTCCGGACGCGGCCACAAATACGTCATCGAGCCCCATCTTTCTGGATGGGAAATGACCTACACCTGTCTGGTTGCCGGAACGTCGTTTGTACCGCTTGCGACCTCGCAGGACAACAAACTGCTCGACGGCAAGATGACCGGCGGTATGGTTACGGTATCGCCCGAGCCCTACATGACGCCAGAGCTTGAAGAGAAAATCACCGATCGCATTGTCCGGCCGACGATTCGGGGTCTCAATACGGAAGGGTACTATTACCGCGGATTTCTGTACTTCGGGCTAATGATTGTTGACGGCGAGCCGCATCTCTTGGAATACAACTGCCGGCTCGGCGATCCCGAGGCCCAGGTCATTCTCCCGCGTCTATGGGAAGATCTTGCACACATCTTACAGTGGGGGGCGCGCGGCATCCTGCCAACTAACCAGCTCCGCTGGGACCCTCGCGCCGCCGCGTGCATTGTGCTCGCAAGCCAAGGATACCCGGAAAATCCTGTCATGGGCGCCGAAATAACCGGCGTTGAAGAAGTTGAAGCCGAGCAAGATGCGTTCGTATTCCATGCGGGGACCGCAGTTCGCGACGGCAAGCTCGCCGTCGCCGGCGGGCGAGTGCTCGGTGTAACCGCACTCAACACAACTCCGCGAACTGCGCTTGAACGCGCCTTGATGCTCGCTATGAAAATCAACTTTGAAGGCAGGCAGTATCTTAACTGCGTTCGCGACGTCGGCCAGTAGGCAGACAACCTTCACCATCCGCCCGGGTGCCAGCGTGCACTCGGGCAGTTTCTTATTTTAGAAAACCTGCTACATTGGTCTAGTATGCCGCTCCAAATGGGAATCGTGGGCCTGCCGAATGTGGGGAAATCCACTCTCTTCCAAGCCCTGACCGCAAAACCAGTCACCATCGCGAACTACCCTTTCGCCACCATTGACCCGAACGTCGGTATTGTTGCCGTACCCGATGAACGCCTGGATAAACTGGCGGCGCTCTCGCGGTCAAAAAAAGTTGTCCCAGCGGTCATTGAATTTGTGGACATTGCGGGATTGGTGAAGGGCGCCTCGGAAGGCCTAGGTTTAGGGAACGCATTTCTTTCAAATATCCGCGACGTGGATGCAATCCTGCACATAGTCCGTGTTTTTAAAAATGACGACATTATCCATGTAGAAACCGCTCCCGATCCCGCTAGAGACTTTTCTACTATTTGCCTAGAGCTCATCTTAAAAGATTTGCAGACTGTCGAACGCGCCTACGATAAAGCTGAATCAGAGGCGCGCAGTAACGATCCAAAAAAAATTGAATACCGCGATATCCTGAAGTCATTCAAGGATCGGCTTGAAAAAGAGGTATTACTCTCGCGGGAAAATTTGTCAGCCGCGGAATTACAACTTGCGGCACAAATCGGCCTTCTTACTCAAAAACCCATGCTCGCGGTTTTCAACATCTCGGATGCAGACATCACATCAGGTTGGCAGCCAGACCACGCATTGGCCACGATACTGGACACAATTCCATATCTTTCAATCCCGATCGGTATCGAGGCCGAAGCGGCGCTGTTATCGCCGGAAGAGTCAAGTGAATTTAGAACTCTCGCCGGAATTAAAGAAACAGGACTCAATCTTCTAATTAAAAAAAGTTATGAGCTTCTGGATCTGGCGACATTTTTTACAACCGGCGAAGACGAAACGCGCGCTTGGACGATCCCAATCGGAGCGACCGCCCCTCGCGCCGGGCGCGCTATCCATTCTGACTTTGAAGACAAGTTCATTCGCGCCGATATCATTCAATGGGAGAAACTTCTGGAAGCTGGATCGTGGGCTAAAGCTCGAGAACTCGGCATGCTGCGCACAGAAGGACGCGAATACACCGTGTGTGACGGAGATGTGATTGAATTCAAGATTTAGTTAGAGACAAACTAAAATTGAAAATTTAGAAATACATCTTTACGCACAGTATGTAGCTATAGCGTGATATTGTTTAGAAGCATGCAAACGATTTGAAAAATAGCACGCTAGGTTTATACTAAAGACATGAAAGCATTGATTGTGATTGCACTTTTGATTGGGGGCGGCATCGCAGGGTGGCACTACAGCCCCGATGCATTCCGCGCGCAAGTTGCCAAAGCCGCCGAGGCGCTAGGGCTCGCAAAACTCTCTCCATTTAATCTCCTGCCGCCGCTGCGCGCCAAAATTTTGCCTGAAAACCCTGTGACAAAACGCGCGGCATTGATTGATCAAATTGAAAAAAATATCAGAGCACTGGTGGATAATCAGTCCGGATCAACTCTCTCTGAAAAAGTCGCTTTCTTAAAAGCTCTTGCCGACTCCCAAGACGCCATCGCAATCCTGCGCGTTGAAAATTCAAAGAATACCATCGCCGCGACCGCTTTTGAACGAATTCTAGATACAGTTCTGCCGCAGAGTTCAGCCGTGACCGCCACCTCCACCAACGCGTGCGCCCAATAGGCCATCTGTCTTCATGATGATTTGGACCGCTAATGCGTGTGGAGCCATAAAAGCAGATCAGACGGTCCCATAAATAAAAATCACCCGCGGAGGTGAGAGAGCGTTCATCGCCCCCTCACCCCGTTGGGTTATTGCCTTATGGCTACTTCACCGGAGCCACGGGTGTGACGGCCGGAGAAGCGGGCGCAACCGCCGCCGGTGGCGTACTGGCTGGCGGCGTAACAGCTGGAGCCACAGGCGCCGGCGGGACGCTGGGCGGTGCCGTCGTCGCAACCGCCGCAGTCTGTTGTGCGACAGGGCGCACAACGACCTTTACACCGCGGAGCTCGGCGTCGTTGCCGAATCCTTCGGGCGCCGACTCGCCGGTCGCCAGCTCCTTTTTCACGTTGAGCGCCGCCGCAACCGACTTGGCGCGGCGCAACCCAAGGGTCTTGCACTCCTCGGCGGTGAGCGTCTTGCACCGCACACCGTCAACGAGTCCGATAACACCCAATACCTCAAACTTTC
>Ga0209541_10011275_pt1 | contig 14020 bp, 20 predicted proteins | sample RifCSPlowO2_01_FD_184027 | JGI IMG/M metagenome (GOLD analysis project Ga0209541, IMG submission 184027) | Groundwater microbial communities from Rifle, Colorado - Rifle CSP2_plank lowO2_0.1 (SPAdes) (version 2) | ecosystem: Environmental > Aquatic > Deep subsurface > Groundwater | place... | reverse complement strand
GCTCTCCTATTTTGCCGTAACACGCATGGGCGGACGCGAAGCAAATTTAATAATCGCACCGTATGTTGAAAAATATCCCCCGCTCTATTTCCTTAGCATCCCTGGACTAATTATTGGCCTGTTTGCTGTCATGTGGCTAATAAGAAAATTCTTAAAGAAAAATGAAACAACGCTTGAGAAAATAATCTTAACCAGTTTTGTAATTTATTGGGGCGTTGGAAACTCTTCACTAAATTTATCTTTTTTAATAGGCCTACGACATACCGTGTTCAACAACTGGACAATCATGTCAATTGTGGGGATATTGTCGGGACTTCTTTATCTATCTTTCACATTAAATAAACTCCGCAGAAAATAATCTAAATTTTCCATAGATCTTGCTACAGTGCTACGTAGCACTGTAGCATTGACAAATACAATACCAATGAATTAATTCATTGGTATTACTCAATTAGTTTAGAATCAAATCCTATTTCGTCAAAAATAGGATTATGAAGAAAAGAATCAGGAAACCAAAAAGCGAAGTTGCTGTGGAAAGAACTGTTTCTACCGCCTCTTTTTTCTTACCCTCAAAGAAAAGCAGATAAGGTTTATAGAAGACTAAAAGTCCGCAAATAAGAGCCGAGGTCGCAAACATTGTAAGAAAAGTCAAAGGCCCAAAGTAGCTGTTATCTATATTCCCGAAAATTTTATTGCCATTTGAAATTATGGTCGCTATGACAGCGCAATAAACAACAACCCCCACAGCTTGAAGAAAGCCTGTTTTATTTAATTTCATTTATACATTATACCCCGAATGTAAAGACCACAAGAAATCAAGAGTTGATTTTAATCTGCTTCTCCATCAAAATCTTTCCTATGACCAAGTACAAAGAATACTTCGATAGAATGATTCGGGAAAATAGAGATATTTTTGATAAGTTTGCCAATCTTCACACCGACTACGGGATGGATCAAAATAAATATCAGGAAGAGTTTAATAAGGAAGGCCAAAAAATTCTGGGGATTATTCATGAGTGGGAAAATAAACTTTGCTCTCAATCAGAAAAGGCCGGGTTTGGAAATTATACCGGTAATCTTGCAGAAAAATTCCAGACAGAAATCAGAAGTCATTTTCCTCTCATCGACCACATTGGAATCGTCGCAACGAAGTTTGCCTTCACACTTAAAAAATTGCTTTAAAGTGCAACTAGAATCGAGAGAATAATCGCTCCTATTCCTACTCCAATTCCCAATATCGAAGGCCAGTTTAAACCCGTTGCCGGAACCGGCAAAGGTGTGGTTTGGGCAACAGATGTACTTGTTGCGATTGGAGTTCGGGTGGGAGTTGGAACGGCAGTGGCAGTTGCACCGGCAGTTGGCGTCGGCGTAGCTGTCGGTTCCGGAGTAGGAGTTGGTGTCGGTTCTTCTGTTGGTTCTGCAGTAGGTGTAGGGGTTGGAGTTGGCGTTGCAGCGCAAGCAACTGCAAAGGAAAGGGGTTTACACCGGCTGACTGTATCAACCGCTGCCGGTTGACTTTCGGGTACGTTGGGAGACACAGAAACGTTTCTTAATTGATAAAGTCTAATGGCGGTAAAAATGGCAATCACAGCCAAAATAAGTGTGGATATCACTATGATTATTGTTGCGACTTTACCTTTCATAAAATTATATATTTTTAATAAGTTGACCAACCGGCTACCGTATGATGAATCCTGGCCAGGACGGAAACCGGAATCGACGGCGCCCCCACGGCACATTGAGCCGGTACTGTATATGTCTGATAATATTCACCGCCAACACCAGGCTTTGAGACTCTGGTGACAGGGTATTCTGTTCCATTGATCTTAAACTGAGCCATATCAAAACCGGTGGCCGCCGAGCCCTGAACGGTAAAGAAAAGGCTATCTCCCGGTTTAATCTCAGAAAAAGCGGTAATCAAATTCCACTGGTCATCATATGCTCTAATCCCATTGCACCTATAAGCAGTTGAGGGTGGCGTAGGACTTGGTGTGGGTGTTGGTGATTTGGTTGGAGTTGGAGTTGGTGATTTGGTTGGAGTTGGTGTTGGTGAAGTACAAGCCGTCATGTCCGTGGTCCAAGCTGCCCCGGCCGCGGGGCAGCAATATTTCGTCCAACCAACTCCGCAAGTCTCAACCCTACCGGTTCCATCACAAACACTGTCAGTCGTGGTACCATCGCCATCTACAGGGTGGCAACTCAAAAGCAAATTTGGGTCTTTGGCATAGGGACAGGCTTCCCCTGCAGGGCACATTGTATTTCCAGCTTTTTCTTGGACATTCTGATTCTGCCGTACAAGAAGCACCCCCGCAACTACGCTCAAAGCCAGGAAAACTACAATTATAATTGTCGCAAATATCCCCTTAACTCCCTTTTTGGGTGAAACGACTGATTGATTGACATTATTGCTACCGGGCATGTAACCTAATACTACTCTATAGCTTCATTACAGGTCAATTATTGATCGTGTGCCGTCATTTAATCGGAGCATCACTTACCTCGTAGCCTGTCTCCTCTATCTGTTCTCTTATCTTATCCGATTCCCCGTATTTTCCCTCTTTTCTCAACTCTTCCCGTTTTGAAATTAGAATTTTGATATTGTTTGGGGTTTCGATATCCGTATTTCGTGCTTGACTTAATTTTAAACCCAAAATTTCATCAAAACTCAAGGCCAAATCGTACTTATCACCACTCGGAATGTTACTCTTCAACATTTCCCACAAAACTGCCAACGCTTTTGGCGTATTAAAATCATCATTTAATGCTCCTGTAAAGCTGGTTCTAAATTCATCAACCTTCTTCTGTTTTTCTTCTGAAAGAACGGTTCTTGCTGTTTCTGATTTGAGACTCGCGACTTGCGATCTCAATCTTTCCAGGCCAGTTTGAGCAGCGGACAGTGAATCCCAGGTAAAGTTCAACGTATCACGATAGTGAGCTCCCAGAAATAAATATCTAAGAACTAAAGGATCGAATCCTTTTTTAATCACATCGTCAATTGTATATAAATTCCCCAGACTCTTGCCCATTTTCCTTCCGTCAACCATTAGAAAGCCAGTATGCAGCCAATATCTTACGAGCGGTTTTTTACCGGATGACGATTCCATTTGAGCTATTTCAGCTTCGTGGTGTGGAATTATTAAATCTACCGCCCCTCCGTGAACATCGTATTGCGGTCCAAAAAAAGTCTCTGTGATTGCGGTGTCCTCTATGTGCCACCCCGGACGACCGTCTCCAATTTCGGCTTCCCAAGAAGGTTCGTCTGGCTTTGAAAATTTCCACAAACAGAAATCATTCCAACCCTTCTTTTGACTGTTTTCATCTATCCGAGATATGGAATCGTCTTTTTTAAGCTCTGTTCTTCCAGAAAGTTTTCCATACTCCGGAAACTTTGAGATTTCAAAATATATGCCATCGTCTATTTTATATGCATACCCCTTTTCCATTAGAATTTTGATTTGTTTAATTATTTGCTCAATATAGTCTGTCGCCCGAGCGTATTTTGAAACAGACGTATTATTTAATTTTTTCATATCTTCGATGTATATCTTTTCATATTTTTCGGTTAATTCTTTCCACTGAATGTTTAACTCCTTAGCCCGATTTAGTATTTTGTCGTCGATATTGGTAATATTTTGAAGGTAAAAGACGTCAAAACCGGCGTACCTTAAGCACCTTACAATAAAATCAAATTGTGTATAAGTTTTTGCGTTGCCAATATGCGGATAATCGTAAACGGTGGGGCCGCAGAGAAAAAGATTGACCTTTTTGTCATTTATCGGCTCAAACTTCTCCTTCTTACGCGTCAGGGTATTGGTCAAATATAAATCCATTGCTTTCATTTTAGCAGTTTATCTGCAAAATTCACTTTATGTTTTCGTTTTAGCAAATCTTTTGCCACATGCTCAAGCTTTTCGTCCCGATTTGAAACTTTAAAACTATTATTCCAATAGTCAATCTCCACACGAACTTCCCGCCCCAAATCGTCACCAGCCTTATATACGGCTTTATCGATATAAAATTTAGTAATTTTCATACCATGATGTGTTATCAACATAAAAAAACTCCCTTTCGGGAGCCTTTAAAAAACACCAAAAAGAACTCCCGTTAGACAAGGGAGCCACAACAATTAAATTTAGTTATTTCAAACCTGTACATAATTAAACTTCTTCTTTGGATCAAAAGACTTAACATTCCTGCTTGCATTCAACACTTCTACTCCCAAAATCTTTCCTTTTTTATCCTCATCGACCAATATCGAATCAGAAACCTTTCTTGACTGAAAATAAGTTCCCTTTCCAAACTCCATGTACAAAGCATCAATTTTTTTGTCGTATTTTACTTTCATATCTTTTTGGCAATGTAGTATGCCGTCACAACAACAACCGTATCATCTTCAAGCCTAGTTACAACTTCCAATATCCTACCACCATATCGTTTTCTTAGCAACTTTCTAAAGCGGTATGAACCCACTTCCTCATCCGGATAGCCCATAGTTGCCATCACCCTTTTTTTGGAAATCTTTCTAACCCTGATTCTTTCCAGTGAATGTTGAGAAAATTCAATTTTCATATTTTGTCTTTATGTACACCGACGCCGTACTCAGCCTCGATTACGTTTCTTATTTCCTCCCAACTGCTACATTCGTTTTTAATAATTCTTCCCTCTCTTGGCAGGTTTCCTCCATTGGTCAAGTCGTATTCTTTCCAAACCTCACCCTCTTTAACTTTTAACCATGCATGATCTTTAGAAGTCGGAATCGAACCATGGACCAATCTAACCGCATATCCCAAATCTCTCAAAATAACGGCTCCGATATTTGTCATCGCACCGCAGCTAATCATTCCTTTTTTATAAGCCTCTTCAGATGAAGTAAATCTGGATTCAAGAATGCTCTTCGCTTCATAGGGGTGTTCCATACCCCAAGAGTGTTCCACAACAGTATCCTGAATCGCTTGTAAAATGTCTTTTGTTCCTAAATTTTTCTTTCGCAAATCTTCTGCAATTCCTAAAAGAATTTCGTTTTCCTGTCTTTCTATCTCTTTGTCTTTCATATTTTATCCCGAAGACTGAACCGATTTTTCAAACTATTTGGGACGGCTCAAGGCGTTTGACTCCTAATTTATCAAAATCTTTGTCATATGAGATTATTATCATTTTTCTAGATTGGATTTTTGAATTACTAGCTATCAGAGCGTCAATAAATTTAACATTTTTTTCTTCATATTTTCTCAGTGCATATTCTAAATCTAAATCATCAACAATTTTTAAACCATTAAGCCCAACAATCCCCTTTAACGATTTGACAATTTTGGATTTCGATTCCTTGTAAGAAGAACTAAGCACCCAAACAATTTCAGACAAAACCTCACCTGAAGTAAACGCTTTTATTTTTGAATTCTTTACCAGTTTTAAAAAATCAGAACATTCATCAAATGTCTTTTGATTTTCCAATTCAAGGACTCTGATAAAAATGTTTGTGTCTATAAAATACTCCATCAGACTCTTTTGTAATGAATATGTATATCCTCACGTGCTTTGAGTGCATTCATTCCTTTAGGCGCTTTTCCTATAGGAGCAAAATCTAATATGTCAAATGTTGGCTCTAACCTGACAGATTTTTCGGAGACATAAATCTTAACTTTAGAATACGACTCTATACCTAACAGTTTTCTGAAACTAAGAGGTATTGTCACCTGCCCTTTTTGAGTTACCGTGGCTAATTGTATATCCATGAAGTAATACTATTACAAAAGTACTACTTTGTCAAATAGTATTACCTATCCCGAGGGTGGAACAGGTTTTTCAACTCGCGTCTGTTCGTTTTTAACACCTTGTTTTTTGCCAAAATCAAATAGCTTTCTGCCTTTGTGAGCCGCAGGCTCGTTTAACTGCCCAGATATCTGATTGTCTTGCTGTCTAGCAATCTGGCTTCGGACTGCTTCCATTTGAGCCTTCAAAACCTGTTTTTCCTCCATCGAAAGCTCCGAATAATCCCCAAGCGGAATTTCTTCCCCTTCCGAAATTCTTCTTTGCAAATCTTTGAATAAATCCTGCTTTCTTATGTCGATTAGTTCGCGGTCAAGCGCCTCCATCCGACGAGAGCTTTTTATCTTATCCTGGAGCTCATTTTGATGCTCCGCGAGTTTTTTTTGGTGATCTAAATCGTCGAATTGTTGGCTGTCGGACTGTCCGAACGATTCTTCTCCGATAGCTTGTTCTTTGGCGTCTTTAAGAATTTCCAAAGGTTCTCGCGCCATCTGCTTGGCAATTTGCTGCGCTAAATTCTTAGCGGATTTTGCAGTGTCTTGGGCAAGTCCAGTTTTCATAATTAGTTGACAGGGTGCGACCCTGTCAGTCGCACATTAAAACTATCATATATCGATATATCATAATTCTCTTCTTCCCTCGAGGGCTTGGGTCAGAGTAACTTCATCGGCATACTCTAAATCGGCCCCTGTTGGAATTCCCATCCCGAGGCGGGTGATTAGTGGGTGGTGATTAGTGATTTGTGAAGTCATCTGTTTACGTAAATACATTGCCGTTGCTTCTCCCTCCATGGTTGGGTTGGTGGCAATTATAATTTCAGTGATTAGTGATTTGTGATTAGTGATTCGTGAAAGAAAACTCTCTATAAAAATTTCATCCGGTCCAATATTTTCTAAGGGGTTAATGGATCCATGAAGCACGTGATAAAGGCCTCGATATTTACCGGTTTTTTCAAAAGCAAGAATGTCGAGCGGTTGCTCCACCACCATTACGGTCGAGCCGTCGCGCGATGGGTCGCCACAAATAGGACAAGGGTTGGTTTCACTGACATTTTTACAAATCGAACAAAGGATCGTATCTTTTTTCAATCGGGAAACCGAATCCGCAAATTCATCAAGTTGAATCTGGGGTACATGAAGCAAATAGTAAGTTAATCTCTGTGCTGATTTCGGTCCAACACCGGGCAACTTAGAAAAACTCTCGATCAACGCCTGAATGGGTTTGGCAATCCTCATAAAGCTATTCTAGCAGAATAAGCAAATAAGCAAATCATCCAATAAGCAAATAAATTCCAAATTATTTAATCATTCAAATATTTACCAATTCTGGTTGACCAAGCTCTGCTTATTTGTAAATTTGCAGATTTGAAGATTTGAAGAATTATTTAAGTCCTCCGAGGAGGCCGCTTAGCCCGCCTCCCATTTCCATCATTTTCTTTGCAGATTCTTTTTGGACTTTTTTCATCGCTTCATTGATTAAATCCGTCAAATCATTAAGGTCTTCGCCGTCTTTTTTGATGTAACGAATTTTTTGATCCCCCGTAACAGAAACTGTCCAGCCTTTTTTCTCCAAAGTCTCAATGATCTTTTCAAGCTCTTTTTGAAGCTCGTTAGCTTTCTTTCTCATGTCATTCAATTGTCCTTTGTCCTAATTGTTTAAATTTATCAAACATAATATTAATTCCTTATTTAGTTCGACAAGCTTTGCTTATCAAACATAGACCAATTTTACTACGTAAAACTGAAATGTCCAAGTTCCAATTACCAATCAATTATCAAATTGAAAATTAAAAAATTAAATGGAAACTGGAAAATGGCAAATGGAAATTAGTTGCCGAAGATTTCTTCGGCAACTTTTATAATATCCACATCTTTTCCTTCTGTCAAAACTGCTTCAGTTTTAACTTCCTCAATAACCTTTTTTGGCGGTGGTTCAACTAAAGTACAAACCACTCTGGTCGGAGATTTCAAAACCTTAGCCACAATTTCTTCCAAAACCGACCTGTGATGATTGTCCTCAAGACGCTCTTTGTGGAACTTATAAAAGACGCCAAGTGTCAACGTTTTACCATCATAGCCGATAGGGCGGGCTGCACGAAGCAACGCTTCAATCGAAGCATTAATGGGTTTAACTAAAGACAAAACATTTTTCCATACTTCATCGTTCATTTCACTTACCTTACTCAAAAGATTGACTTTCTGCTCGTGAACGTCAGAGGCAATTGTTTGAGTCTGATCATGATTATCAGAAGGCAGGTTTTGATCCAAGCGAACGGGTTGGATTCGTTCCTTTTCCCCTCCCTCACACCATTTAATCACTGCAATCTCTAAAGGCAAAGTTTCAATCGGTGACACGGCCTGATCCCTTAACGCCGTGCCGAACAGATCAATCAGAAAAACGATGTCCTCCTTGCTCATTTCTGGAATTTCGTCCTCGCCCATTCCAACCTTGGCCAAAAGGGATACTCTCAAGTTTCCCAAAAGCGCCGTTAGAAAATTCTCAACTGATACTCCGCTTTTTTCAAACTTGGCAATTTCCGAGATAACTGCTTTTGCGTTTTTATCCGCAAGAAGTTTAATAAATTTCTCCAAGTCAAAAGCTTTTTTACTGAACAGAAACTCCTCCAAAGATTCTTTAGAAAGGTCACGTCCCTCGCTCGTTATTTGTTCTAAAGTTTTTATTGCATCGCGAAACGCGCCACCTGACGTTTTTGCGACTATCCTAAGAGCGTCATCTTTAATTTTGATTTTTTCACCCAATACGACCCTTTTGAGGGACCTTACTATTTCTTCTTCATTGGCTTTTTGAAAAAGAATATACGTCACGCGGGAGCGGATTGTATCAATCAATTTTTCCGGATTGGTTGTTGCCAAAATAAAAATTACGTGCTCAGGGGGTTCTTCTAAAGTTTTTAGAAGGGCATTACTTGCCTCCGGAGTAAGCATGTGGGCTTCATCGATAATATAAATTTTGCTTTTTGCTTTGGTCGGAGATAATTTAACTGCATCCCTCAAGATTCTGACATCATCAATGCCCCGATGAGATGCCGCGTCCATTTCAATTACGTCAAGGTTGTTACCCCTTGAAATAGAAGTGCACTGTTCACATTTATCACACGGTTCACCATTCACTGTCAACCGTTCACAGTTCACTATTTTTGCTAAAATTCTGGCTGCGGAAGTCTTTCCTGAACCTTTTGGACCGGCGAATAAAAACGCGTGTGGAATTTTGCCCGATTTTACGATGTTTTTAAGCGACTCCCGAACCGTCTCCGAATCAAGTTCGTCAAAATTCTTCGACCGATATTTTAAATACAAAGTCATATCAAATGATCAATTACCAATTTTCAATTTACAATGAAATCTCAATTTTTTAATTATTAAAACATTGAAAATTGTAAATTACACCTCATGATGTATCCCCAGTAGGTGCATTGCTCCATGTTCTATCAGTTCATAAACTTTTTCGTCAATCAAAACATTTTCCATCTTTGATTCTTCAACCGCTTTCGGATAGCAAACAATTATTTCCCCTAAATGTATTATTCCATCCGGAGGGAAAACGAAACGTTTTTTGGTTTCGTTCGGAGTGAATGATAAAACATTATGTAATTTCTTGTCTTTAAGGTAATTGACGCCAATTCTCATCATTTCTTTTTCGCCTACAATTGCAACGGAAACCTCAGCATCAGAAACAATACCCTTTTTTTGTAAAAATGCGGATAGTCTCTTTTTCATTACGGCAACACCAACCGGATAATTAGACTGTTTAGTCACGGAGACTTTAGTCATGTAATTTTGAGCTTACAATTTGAGCAATTCTGCCCCCATCAACATTCGGAGCTTTTGCCTTAACCGCCCCGACAACCCTTCCCATGTCAGCCATACTTTTGGCCCCAACTTGGGCTATCGCTTCCATCACCAACTTAGAAAGAGTCGCTTCGTCCATTTCCGGAGGCAAATATTCCTGAAGAATTTTGAGTTCTTCTTCCTCCCTGTCCAACCGGGCTTTTATTTCAGACTCAGTGCTTGTAGTAGGTTTACCCTGAGCTTGTCGAAGGGCTTCTATCGAATCTCTTCTTTGTTTGGCTTCTTTTTGAATAACAACGAGTTCTTCCTCTTCCGTCAATTCGTGCTGTTTGGCAATTTTTTCGTAGTTAAAGGCGGATGACAGAAGTCTTAAAGTTGAAGTCCGTAATTCATCATGCGCTTTCATCGCCTCACCAATTATCTGTTGTAGTTTTCCTGCAATCATTTTTGCACCTCTTTCCATCCTCCCAAAACGTGGAAGTGAAAATGCGGAACGATCTGTCCGGCTTTTTCACCATTGTTTGTTGTTGCCCTGTAACTATCTTCTATTTTTAGTTTCTCGGCCACCTTCGTTACTCCTATCATAACATCATCCACCAATCCTTCATCAACCGAAATTGCGCTAGAGAGATTTTTTACATGCTTTTTCGGAATAACCAGAATGTGAACTGGAGCACTAGGGTTAATATCCCAAAATGCCAATACACTACCAGATTCGTATACTTTATTCGAAGGAATTTCCCCCTTCACAATCTTACAAAAAACACAATCTTCCATTGTGAAAATAGTATATGTCTAAGTCTAAGAAGAGACAAGGAGATCAACTATTGCTTTTGCCAATTTCACCGAGTCGTGACGAATTAAGCTTCTTACGAGCTTGTCCGATTCTGATTTTTGGTAGAATTTACTGGAAACATAGTTTCCTCTCACAACTTTTAACTTCCCCTTCCCATCCAGATCATCTTTTACGGGCTCTGTATCGTTCTTTTTGTACCACGCGATAGCTTTTGGCGGGATTGCCCTCTTCTTGTTAACCAAACAGTAGTCAAAAACCTTCCCGCCCAAAAACTTTTCCATCTCGGTCAGGTGGTCACTTGCAGAAAAATTATCCGTTTGGCCGAATCTGGTCATCAGGTTCATCACAAAGATCTTTTTGGCTTTTGATTTGTAAATTGCCTTTGCAATTCCGTCGACCACAACGTTGCAAAGAATGCTTGTATATAGGTCGCCCGGGCCAAGAACGATAAAATCCGCATCACGAATGGTATTGAGAGCTTTTTTATTAGCTTTAGCTTTTGGAAAGACCTCTAAATTAGTTATCTTATGGTAAATGGTTTTTTTACTTGGCTCATCAATGAAATGTTCACCAAGCACTTGAATCCCGTTATCGTAAGTTGCCACCAGTTGGGAATTATCAAAAGTAACAGGAATAACGCTTCCGCACACGTCTAAAATACGACATGTTTCATCAATAGCTTTTCCCTGATCATCTCCGTAAATATCGGTTAGTGCAGCCATAAACAGATTTCCGAAAGTCATTCCGCTAATTCCCGTTCCTTGTGTATAGCGGTAGTTGAAAAGTTTACGTAAAATTTCATCCGAATTATCGGAAGAAAGCGCCAAAATGCACTGCCTGATGTCAGAAGTTGGAAGAAGTCCAAATTCGTCTCTTATCACGCGGTTGCTTCCGCCAGAATCCATCATGGAAACAACGGCGCTGATATCAATCTTATCGGAGTATTTTTTAAGTCCTGAAAGAATAGTAAAAGTTCCCGTTCCACCACCCATAACTACAACCTTCTTCCGCCTCATTCGTGGAAACATGCTATCACTTCCGAAGCTTGTTCACAACTTCCTCAAAGGTCAGTAGTTCGGTTTTATCTGACTTTCGTTCTTTCCATTCAATTTTATCACCGGTTTTTTCCGATGTGATAAGCCTAATCGAAATTCCAATTAAATCAGCGTCACCAAACTTCACTCCTGCCTGAATATTTCTCTCATCCCAAAGAACATCAACCTCTTCTTTTTTAAGTCTGTCATGAATCTCCCTACCTTTTCCCCCGGGCAGTTCGATCAAGTGGACATCAAAAGGCGACACCTGCGGAGACCAAATGATACCTCTATCGTCATGGGATATTTCGACAAGTGTTCCCATCACTCTAGTCGGCCCGATTCCGTAACTTGCAAACCAAACCGGTTTTTTAAGTCCCTTTTCATCCGTATAATACACTCTCATTCTTTCCGCATACCAAGTGCCGAGCGGAAAAATATTTCCGACCTCAACTGCTCCCGTTTCTTCCTTGATCTTTCCCTTTTTACATTTAGGGCAAATACCCCCCACTTTTCCTTCAAAGATTTCCTTATTAAGCGCGTAGTCACATTTATCACAGTAAAAAAACGTATCTTCACCATTGGCATTGACCACCTGAAACTCGTGGGTGTGTTTTTCGGTAAACACTCCACCCGAAGCCTCAACCACTTTGAAATTAAACCCGAGTCTTTTAAAAATTTTTGAATAAGCATCTTTCACTTTTCCGTAATAACTCAACATATCGGTCTCGCTAACGTGCGCCGAGTAAAGATCTTTCATCATAAATTCTCTGCCCCTCAATATTCCTGATCTGGCACGAGGTTCATTTCTGAACTTCGTCGAAAAATGGTAAACCGCAACCGGGAGATCTTGATAACTTTTTATATTTTTTCGAAGTAAATCCATCACAATTTCCTCATGAGTGAAGCTTAAGACAAACTCCTTTTTCCTGGAGTCGGTCAGTTTATACATAATATCATTCGCCTTATCCCACCTCCCTGTTTCATTCCAAACTTCTTTAGGATGAAGAAGCGGCATAAGCATCTCTTGTCCGCCAACCGCATTCATTTCTTCTCTAATTATTTGATTAATTTTCGTAATAACGCGAAGTCCCAAAGGAAGAAGAGTCCAACTACCGGCCATCAATTGATCGATAAACCCGGCACTCACAAGAAGTTTATGATTAACACTTTGCGCCTCTTTCGGCGGCTCTTTTCTGGTTTTTGGAAAAAGTTCTGACTGCAACATATGAAGCTTAGCAGTACGCCAAGCTATGTTTATTGTATCATTTGGCTACCGAATTAATAAACCCACTTATGCTGCCCGCCATTATAAGACGCCGGATATCGCCTATCGTAATTGCCAATATGAGTGCTAAAAGGATTATCATTCCAATAGCGTGAACCATTGCCTCGATCTTCGGAACGACTTTCCTTCCTATCACCGATTCGATTCCGATAAAAAGCAACCGTCCTCCATCCAGTGCCGGGAAAGGAAGGATATTAAGTATCGCTAAATTCACAGACAAAATTCCGATAAAATTAATTAAAGTTAATATGCCACTTCTTGCAGCTTCGGAGGTAACTGCAAATATGCCAACGGGTCCGGAAACTCCCTGCGGAGACTGTCCTTTAAACAGTCCTGCAATTATTGTCCAGAGCCCAACTATAATTGTCTGTCCCCAAAAAATTGCCTCTTTAAACCCGTAATAAATTCCGTAAAAAGGGCGTTGCCAGATTGGCGGAAAATAAATTTCCGTATTTGTAATCACAACTCCCAGCGGTCCCTCACCCACCGGAGGATTTGCGCGGGGCGTAATTGTCAACTTTTTACCGGCACGGGTGCCAACACTATCCGTTTCAATTTTAACCCTCTGATCTTTCTTAGTGTCAATATATTTTATAAAGTCATTCGTATTTGTAAGTATCTTTCCGTCAACTTTTTTAATGACATCTCCAACCACCAAACCGGCAGAAACTGCGGGAGATCCCGCAGAAATATCAATTACTTTTATTTGACGGGTGTCTCTTGGAATTCCGGAAAAAGAATAGACTATCGTGAACGCAAAAATCGCGAGTAAGAAATTCATAACAACCCCCGCAATAATTACAGAAATCCTGACTTTTTTACTTTTGTTTAAAAAAGCGCGTTTTGGATCTGTAATTCCATCTTCCTCAATCTCTCCATGAAGTCTGACAAAACCGCCAAAGGGCAGAGCATTGATCGAATAAATTGTTTCGCCGATTTTTTTGCCAAATAGACGCGGCGGGAGTCCAAAACCGAATTCCTCAATCAAGACACCGGCATGTCTTGCCGTTATAAAATGCCCCAACTCGTGGACTAAAATCAAAACTGAAAGTACTATAAGAAAAATCAAGACAGAAATAAACATGATAACTAGTATATCGTATGTAGTATTTAGTATATAGAGGAATTAAATCTGAAGAAGCTCGATTTTTTTCTTTTCTCCCATCTCTTCGATTTTGCCTATGAATTGATCGGTAAGTTCCTGGAGTTTTTTTTCCTGGCCAAATTTTTCATCTTCGGTAATTTCTTTGGCTTCAAATTTCTTTTTAATATCGTGCATTTCGTCGGCCCTAACCTGGCGGACCATTACCCGACCGTTTTCCAGTTT
>Ga0209541_10011272_pt1 | contig 14021 bp, 12 predicted proteins | sample RifCSPlowO2_01_FD_184027 | JGI IMG/M metagenome (GOLD analysis project Ga0209541, IMG submission 184027) | Groundwater microbial communities from Rifle, Colorado - Rifle CSP2_plank lowO2_0.1 (SPAdes) (version 2) | ecosystem: Environmental > Aquatic > Deep subsurface > Groundwater | place... | reverse complement strand
TATGACAACAAGAACCTTCTCGCTGTATCGCTAGACCGCGCCGATTATCTCCGTCTCGTCACGCGCCTGGATCGTCGGTCGGGCGCGGCGGCGCATGCCCATAAGGACGCCGAGCGCGAGGTATTCGGTGAGGAGGTGCGAGCCGCCGTAGCTCATGAACGGCAGGGTAGTGCCGGTGATGGGCAAGAGTCCCATGTTCATGCCCACGTGCACGACGAACTGCGCGAGAAGATACATGGCAACGCCGGAGGCGAAGAGCGAGTCGAAATTGTCCCTACCGCGCAACGCATGGCCGAGAATGCGGAGAACGACGACCGCGAACAGGCCGAAGAGGAGAAGAACGCCGATAAAACCCCACTCCTCGGCATACGCGGCAAAGATGAAGTCGGTCTGGTATTCCGGAAGAAATTGGAGCTTCGACTGCGTCCCGTATCCGACCCCCTTCCCTGTAAGCTCGCCGCTTCCGACGGCGACGGTCGATTGGTACGCGTTGTATCCTGCTCCCTGAATGTCGGCGAGGGGATGCAGGAACGTCAGAATGCGCGCTTTCTGATAGTCTTGCAGGCCCCAGTGCCACGCAACGCCCGAAAGGATCATGGCGCCGACGAGGAGCGCGGCGAGATGCTTCCACGAGATGCCCGCGAGAAGGACCATGCCGAGCCAGATCGCGGTGATGATGATCGCGGATCCGAGATCGGGCTGGAGAAACACGAGAGCAAAAAGAGCGAAGGCGTATGCGCCCGAGACGAGAATGTGGCGGATGTGGGCTATCTCGACGTGCCGCCGGGTGAAATATTTCGAGAGCAGGACAACGAGGACGATCTTCGCGGGGTCCGACGGCTGCACGAAGAACGCGCCGAGGTCGAAGCGCTCCTGCGCGCCTTTCACGATCGTCCCGAATGCGAATATGAGTCCGAGGAGAAAGACGGCGGCGCCGTAGAGAGCGATCACGAGCGGCGTGCGCCGCAAGAATTGGTATTCGGGGAGGCTCGCGGCGAAAAAAACGCAGATTGCGGCGCCGATCCAGACGACCTGCCGCTCAAAAAAGGCGTTTTCCGCCGAGAAGGAACGCATCGTCACTAGGCCGAGAAAAGAAATGGCGAGCGCGGCCGAGAATAGAAACCAGTCCACGTGGCCGAAGATGCTGGTCCGGCTTTCGGCCACGCGTCCAAATGCGCCCCGCATACGAGCTCAAAGGGAGATGGGCGGCAGGCGCGGGAGCACGTCGATGCGGCCGACCACGCGGGGGAGAGGATCCGGCCAGGTGAAGACGACGTTCCCCTTCTCCCCCGCTTCGAGCCTCGTCAGGGTCGTCGCGGAAGCGGCGAATGCGTTGCCCGCCGCATCGAACACCACCGCGACGAACAGCGGGTCGAGAACGGGCGCGACCGACGTGTTCTCGACGGCCGCAGTAAGGCGCGGGAGCGCGTTTTCGTTCGCGACGCTCTTTCCTCCAACGGAGACGACGCTCGCGGCATTCTGCAGGCGCTCCCACACCGGGCGCGACGTGAATTCGAAGTACGTGCGCGCAACCGCGCGGTTTCCCGTGTCGATCGCGCCCTCGAACACCGGCGTGATGCCGCCGGGCATTACGTATGTGGTCCCAAAACGCTCCGCGACAAGCACGTTGCGCTCGTCGTACAACCCGAAGCGGTAGCCGACCGCCCGCACGCCCGCTTCTCTGTTGGGATTTTCAACATAGGCGACGGCATTGTATACGCCGCCGCGCACGAGAAACGCGCGCGACCACAGGACGGCATGGGGGCTTAGCGCCCGCTCGTCGAGCAAGCGGCACGGGCCACCCTTGTCTGCCGCCGTTTCCCCCTGGTTTTGCTTCCCGTCGAAACAAGTCGGGGGCTCGTAGAGCCAGATAGCGAGAGGTATGCCGATGACAATCGCGAAAAAAAGAAACACACCGAGCCCATACACCGTTCGCCGACGAGATGCCCAGGACATGGGAATAGTGTACAGTGAAGAGCGAACAGTGAACAGAGGAGACCAAAGGAAAAATGTCTTGCGGTCTGCGCTTCGCCCGGCCTCACCGTTCCGACTCCCATTACTCCCTTTGTTCTGGCGACTGGCTACTCTTGCGTTTCCACTACCATTGCCCCTACCGAGCTTAACTTCCGAGTTCGGAATGGGATCGGGTGTGACCTCGGCGGTGAGTCACCAGAACAAAAAGAACAATCTCCTCGTTGAAAACGAAGAGCGACATCCGACACACGCAAGGCGTGTGTCGGGCAAAAAGAATCAACAAAGAAAGCGTTCACGCGACTCCCACAATTCCTTTCGAGAGTTCTGTTGGATTATTAGTACGCCTTGGCTCAATGCATTACTGCACTTCCACCGAGCGCCTATCAACGTGGTCATCTCCCACGATCCTTAACGATTCCTAATCTTGGAGTTGGCTTCCCGCTTAGATGCTTTCAGCGGTTATCCGTTCCCGACATAGCTACGGGGCGATGCACCTGGCGGTACAGCCCCCAGACCAGCGGTCAGTTCTTCACGGTCCTCTCGTACTAATGAAGACTCTCCTCAAGAATCAACGCCTGCAGCAGATTAAGACCAACCTGTCTCACGACGGTTTGAACCCAGCTCACGTACCTTTTTAATTGGCGAACAGCCAAACCCTTGGGACCTCATTTCTTTGTTATCTGACGTTCCCGCCAGTATCAGACTATTCCATTACCTTGTATCTTGTGTCGCCACAAGACCGTCAGGTACAAGCCGTGTGATACTCCTTCAACTCCGTAAAGTCGTTCAGGACATATCTCATTCAGCAACCAAAATCGCTGAAATCAGTCGTTAGGGGAGAAATGTTCTTGGATCATTGTCGCATAATTCTTCCGTCGTAATTTGGAACGAACGTTGAACTTCGACAATGCATCCGCTAATCGAGCTATACGAATAAGATCTCCACGCTCAACAATTTGAGTTTGAATAATCTCACTCGCAAATTCTATCTGCCGCTGTTTCATTCTTGAATACGGCCGAATGAGTGCCAGAATGCGAAGGATTTGTTTTTGATCCCTCGTAATCCAATCACACGTCGTCCGATTTCTTCGTACTGAACCACACCCGAGAAGTTTATTGAGAAACACAAGGTCTCTCTCATTCTTCTGCGTGATTTTCAGTTCAATACGCACTCGAAAACGAAACCGTTTCTCATGCATCGGTTCGATGAGCGCCATGATGGCGCCATCGCCGTCGATGAGACCGGCCAAATATGCTCTTTCAGCTACAGAACATCTCTTTCCCACGGCGCTAGCTTTCATGCAGTTTGATATACGAAGTATACCACCTGGGACCTCCGAAACAGGAGATCTAAGGACATGAGTAAGCCTCCACCGTTTTGAGCTTGTTTAATTACCCTACCGTTTCCAGTAGGGAGAGAAGGTATGTTTTCTCCAGCCCCGGGATAAGATGAGCCGACATCGAGGTGCCGAACTTCGCCGTCGATTTGGACTCTTAGGCGAAACCAGCCTGTTCAATCTTCAATTTAACTTAATTGGGATTAGACTATATCTTCTTCCTTTCCGTCACTGACGGATTAGGAGATGGCGTGTTATAGCGATGTTTCTCCGACTTCTGTCGGCGCTTCCGCTATCTTCATCTCGTCGCCAAGCAAATTTATTGCCGTGCGAATTGAATCCAGTCGTTACGGGGTCAATCTCTTTCGAGACGACTTCCCACGGTATTATAATTTACGTAACCTAACTGAATAGGAAGTTCGTAAAAAACTCCACCGTTATAAGCCATGTTTTTTTCCTCGAATTACTTCGAGGGGGGACAACGAGAGCCTTATTGCAGGCTCCATCCCCAGAGTAACTTTTATCCGTTAATCTTCGGTCGCATCTAATGCGGACCGTCGGTTCACTTTGCTCCGCTTTCGCGCCTGCTTGTCACGTACGACTCACAGTCAAGCTACCTTTTGCCAATGCACTATCGACACGGTTTCCATTCGCGTCTAGGTAACCTTAATAGGCTCCTCCGATACCTTTTAGGCATTTGTTACAACGCACTTTTCGTGTTGTGCTTGTGCAAGTCTGACCTGCACAAGATGCATTGTTGTCTTTCGACACTTACTGTCGCCAGTAAGATCGGACTATATCTTTCACCTATCATTTTAACAGGTGGTCCGACATGTAGTCTCTGAGGGTTTTTGTGAAGTTCACAAATCTTCCCTGCTGATTGCCTGCTTGCCCTGAACTTGTTGTAGGGCATCGGTTCGAGATTTTCACTGCCCGCAACGCGGACGAGTACTCGAACATGCGCAGATGTTCCAGCATATAGTCGGATGTGCACCGCAAAATTCCTTTTGCGGGTCCCCCTTTGATTTTATTTTGATTCGCCGGACGTGAACACATCCGCGGATTTTGAATCTGTGACGCTGAAAGTTGAGGACAGCGCCCCACCGAAACTGCCCACCAGGTACTGTCTTTCTGCGGTTTTGTCCGCAGAAGTTAGAAACTACAGTCGTAAAGAGTGGTGTTGCATTGACGACTCCACAAGAGCCGAAACCATCGCTTCAAAGTCTCCCTTTTACGCTACGCAGAACACCCGTAATCCCAATACCAAGTTGCAGTAAAGCTTCTGGGGTCTTTTCGTCTAGCTGCAGGAAGGCGGCATCTTCACCGCCCATGTATTTTCACCGAGCAAATCCTCGAGACAGTTCCCAAGTCGTTATACCATTCGTGCGCGTCTGAACTTCATTTTGAGTTTGACTGTCCTATGCGCGCTGCACAGAACCTCCTACCCCGCATTACTGCGGGCATTAGACTATATCTTCTTCTCAAGAGAGCTTAGTAATGTTTCAAGCGGGCGTTTCCGCTTACCCGAACCATTCATCGTGTACGCATCGCGCATGATTTTGCGCAATGTTTCTTTCTTCCGATGTTCTAGCTTGTTTATTTTCCGGCAGATTTCCGCGAATTGCAGAAAATCTTTTTGCTTTGCTGACTTGAGGGGAAATTTGACGAAGTGCGGGATGACTTTCTTGAGAAGGTCGTCCAATTTGCGCACTTCATACTTGAGCGTTCTATCACCCCAGTCGCGGCGTATGTGGCCACAACCGAAGTATTCTTGCATCAAGTCCAAGACTTCGCGCCGATCAAAGTTTTGACCTACGCAAAAGCTTGGCTTCACTTCCCACCCGACGAGGAGTTTCGGTCGTTTCGAGAACGATACCGAGAAACATCCTTCGCCATCAACATAGCCGGAGAAATAATTCGCTAAATCTCTTTTGAGAGTCGGCGTGTTATAGCCGTTCATACAATGTAATTGTATTACCTAGGCTATCTATGCGCCACTGACTAGTGGTGCATAAGTCGTTACGGGGTTAATGCTAGATTTCAAGATTTTCTAATCTCTTCCCAGATGGATTCGAGCAATTTCTCGATTTTCTTTTGGTTATCACCTAATCGCTGATAAATGCCTATTAATAGGGCAATTACCGCGGCGATGCCAATTGAAATTACTGTTTCAAGTCCCATCTTTTGATTCTAACATAACTTCCCACGGTATTATCCAGAACGAATCTTGGACTCCACCGTTATAAGCCGAATTTTTCATCGGGGTCGCCCCCGAAGCTGGCAATCCAGTTACCAGACAAGGAATTTCGCTACCTTAGGCATTACCGATTTTCATCGGTGCCCCTCATGTTGCCATGAGGATTGGACTTTATCATCTCACTGCTCACTAAGCGTGAGTTCGGCGTAAAGTCTCTGAGGATTCCGGTACAAGTTTGGCTATGGGCGCGAGAATCTCTTCAAGAGTTCTCCTGCGTCCTTTGCCCTGCTGATTCATACTGTATGCGAGTCGCACTAACCTTTCGAACCCCGTTTGTGTGCGGTGTTCGCCTCGATCCATCGATTGAACGATTTCTCGAAATTTCAGATACGATTCGCGTTTCGTAATCAACGGATACTTATCGAAGAACGGTATAACGCGCTCTTTGATATTCCGCATTGAGTCGATGCTGAAGTTTAAAACCGGATGGGTACCGCTTTTGCGGTAAATTCGTCCCGTCTTAAAGACCTCTTGGCATAACTCTAAGATTTCTCTGTGGTTCTGGTGTTGATACACCTGAAAACACGGATTTATCAGCCACCCTTCTTTGAAAGGGTTCTTGATGATTGCGACGCTGAAACTACTTTCTCCGTCAATAAATCCCGCGAGGTAATAATGCAACGCGGAACGCTTGCCGTGGAATAACTTCAACATCTCTTCAATTGTGTAGTTCATGCAATGATTTTTATTGCGTGAGCACACTTGTACCGGCCTTTCCTGCTGATTGACTGCACATACGCATTGTTACCTGTATGGTAGCGCATGCTCTAACTCTTTTCGAGACAGTTGTTCCAGCAAATAGCCGAATTTTGTAATCGCCCTACTCTTAACCTCTTGCGAGGCGTAGCGAGTTCACGATTATAGTTATCGCCGACATTGACCGGGGCTTATGTAGTGCCAGCCCTGCTCCGCACCTTGATTACAAGGCGCTTCTCAGGGCAAGCAATACTCTTTCTGTAAGAGTAAGACTTGTCCTTCGTAGCGCTTTGCGAAGCAAAGTGCGAAGTAGGACCGACCACACTTGACCTTCCGGCATTGGTCAGGCATCACCCCCTATACTTCCACTTACGTGTTTGCAGGGAGCTGTGTTTTTGGTAAACAGTCGCCTGGGAAACTTTTGTTGCAACCCACACATCACTGCATGGGCGGACCTTATTGCTAACGTACGGTCGCTTTTTTGCCGAGTTCCTTGAGGATCTCTCACTCGTTCGCCTTGGGCTACTCGCCCTGAACACCTGTGTCGGTTTGCGGTACGGTTTGTATAGCGTTGAAGCTTAGAAGTTTTTCTTGGAAGCGCGCTCGTGCAGATTCTCTTTGACGAATCTCTAATTCTCAACACAGCTCGCGATTGATGCGCGGATTTACCTACGCACCACACTCACTGCGCTGACCCCAATCCAATAAGGGGCCCGCATTACAGCGCTCCGTCCCTCCATCGCACACTACACAAGTCACGGAATATTAACCGTGTATCCATCCGGTGCGGCGTTCGCCATTCCGTTAGGACCGACTAACCCTTCGATGATCTCCATTGCGAAGGAAACCTTGTTCTTTCGGCGCGCGGGAATCCCACCCGCGTTGCGGTTACTCGTGCCAACATTTTCACTTCCGATCGCTCCAGCATGGGTCGCCCCTTTGCCTTCATCGCGATCAGAACGCTCTCCTACCACTCTGGAAAACTGGACGCTAGAAACTTGGAAACTGGACGCTCAAATGCAAAATGCATCTGAATTTTCCAGTCTCGCGGCATCTAGTGTCCAGCTATCCAGAGTTCGCATCTTCGGTACCATACTTAGCCCCGATCATTTGTGGCGCAAGATCTCTGAATGAGTGAGCTGTTACGCTTTCTTTGAATGGTGGCTGCTTCTAAGCCAACATCCTCATTATCTCTGAAATCTCACCTCCTTATTTGCACTTAGTATGGATTTAGGGACCTTAGATGGCGATCTGGGCTGTTTCCCTTGTGACCAATGGAGCTTCGCCCCCATAGTCTAACTGCCGTACTCTGGCCTTTGGTATTCGGAGTTTGATAGGATCAGTGGCCTTTCGGCCTATCCGAACCTTCCAGTGCTCTACCCCCAAAGGGAACATACGACGCAAGCCCGAAAGCTCTTTCGGAGAGAACCAGCTATTACAACGTTCGATAAGCTTTTCACTCCAACCCACAAGTCATCCCAGAGTGTTGCACAACTCACGGGTTCGGCCCTCCCTCCTTATTTCTAAAGAGTTCAGCCTGCTCATGGGTAGCTCACGTTGCTTCGGGTCTGATACAAACGACTTCACCCCGTTAGACAAAGAACCCAAGTACCGAAGTGGCACATTGAATATTCCTGGTCTCGTGCGCGCTCCGTGACATAAGTACACTCAGGTACTTTGTCTAACGGGGCAGGCGCGCTATTCACACTCGCTTTCGCTACGGCTCCATGCTTTGTCGCACTTAGCCAAGCCGTTTGCATCAACTCGTTGGCTCATTCTTCAATAGGCACGCCGTTCTGGTTGCTAGTTGCTGGTTACTAGTTGCTGGAAACACGTTTGATGAGAGCGTTCAGTTGCTTACCAACCACTTCGCTTTCGCCAAGTAGCGGTGCAATCTCATTTGCACTTAAGAGACCGGCATCCCGAGAAAATTCGAGATGAAAGAATACTTCATCGTTGCTACCTAAGGCTGTTCTCAGAAAATTTATCGTGTCCTTTTCTGATTTTTGCCTTGCGCAACCTTCTGCGATGTTGGCAGGCACAGCGCGACTTGCCCTGCGCAATTGATTGCCAATATCGTATTGATATTCCCTTGGTATCTTCTTCATCAAGACGAATATATCGAGCGCAAGCTTGTAACTGCGCTTATACACATTCAAATCTTGGTACCTCACCTTTGCATTTTACCAGCAACTAGCTACTAGTAACTAGCAACCAGTTCGACTCCTTGTAGACATGCGGTTTCAGTTCTATTTCACTCCCCTCACCGGGGTTCTTTTCACCTTTCCCTCACGGTACTAGTTCACTATCGATCTGAAGAAGTATGTAGCATTACCAGTTAGTCCTGGCGAATTCACCCGAGCTATCCGTGTCTCGAGTTACTCAAGAATCCCGACGTCCTTGCGGGGTCGAGAGGCCGACTGTTACGTCGGCCCTACAGCCATAGAGGTGCATCGTTTTCGAGTACGGGACTATTACCCTCTGGGGTCTTGCTTCCCAGCAAGTTCCTCTAACTCTGCATTTTTTTACTCTATCGGTTTTATCCACGCCGTAGTCTTATAACCCCCATTCCCCTAGGCAGCTGTCAGCTATCAGCTATCAGCTGTCAGTAGATGCAAAATGCATTTTCCTGAAAGCTGAAAGCTTAACGCTGAAAGCTATCTAAGAGGCTGAGTTTGTGCTTCTCCCGTTTCGCTCGCCGCTACTAAGGGAATACCTGTTGGTCTCTTTTCCTCTTGGTACTGAGATGTTTCACTTCCCAAGGTCTGCTCTTGCCGGCCGTTACGCCGGAAGTGTAGAGGGTTTGCCTCTACGGGTTGCCCCATTCGGAAATCTCCGGATCGAAGGTTGCTTGGCACCTCCCCGAAGCTTATCGCAGCTAAACCGCGTCCTTCATCGCCTTCTTCAGTCAAGGCATCCACCGCACGCCCTTATCAGAATCCCGAAAGGAATTCTGAGAACCTCCAGACACACGCTATACAGCGTGTGCCGGACCCGTCACACGCTTTCGCGTGTGTCGGGGCGTGTGCTTCGTCGCTGTCTATTTCGACGAAGACTTCGCTTTCCCCGACACACACCGTAGGTGTGTGAACGGGTCCGTTCACACGCTTTCGCGTGTGCCGGATTTTTTGCTCGGTCCGTTCCGCCATTTTGGCGGATCACGGACCAATTTCCTGCACTCTATTTCAGAGACTTTTAACTGAAATAGAATGTGTTGATTGATTCCCCGACACACGCGCTAAGCGCGTGTGGACGGGTCCGTCACACGCTCTCGCGTGTGTCGGATTTTTGTGTCGCTCTTCAGTTTTCAACGAGCAACCCTACTTCGTTCGCCTCTCGGCGAACTTCGAAGGACAAAGCGTATATCCAACGAAAAAGCCGCTTTAAAGCGGCTCGGGTCGCAGAGCAGTTGAGCCCGGCTACCTTCGCCACTTCGTGAAGCTTTTAACGGTCAACATATACGTATATAGGAGTATATCCATCGTCATCTGCTTGTCAACAAAAGTGTGTTGTCCAGATGTGGAAACGGCCGTATTCTGCATATGTGGAACCCCCCCCCAGCGAGCCGCGCTAAAACATATCGGATTTCCTTGGCTATAACGCTACCGATTTTACTCGTAGGATTCGCTTCGGCGCTTGGCTCGCTTAACTACGCTACGGGCAATGATGCTTACCTCGCGCAAGCAGGTGCGACTGTCGACAGCCGCCAAGAGAGAGTGGATAAAGCATGCAAAGATGCAAAGCAGTACATGGCCTCAACGTATCCTGACAGCAGAAAATTTGATGTTTTCAAGCGATCGTTCAATGTAAAAGTAACCAGTGAATTTGATGATACGTGCGTTGCGGCAATCCCAAAACCTGATGTTACTCTCAATCCATTAGATCCAGAGAGCTACGAATGCAAAGGTAAGAGTGCTGTCGTAAACGTTATTCAATACCGAGTCATTCAGTACGTGCATGTGAGTTTAGCGACAAACGGAGCAAACAATGAAGCTCCTCGCAGCAAGCTACGAGGTATCTGCGGAATTCTTCGTAGCCGCCAACCCTACTTCGCTAAAGCTACGAAGGGTTCTACTCACGCCTTCATCCCCGCAGCAAGCTGCGGGGTATTCGGCGAAGTAGAATAAAGGAGAATGCTCCGTTCGAGTCTGCAAATCGGCCGATTCGTGCGTCGCCACGAGAGTAATGGGATTCAACCAAGAGGTGCAAGATCTGCTCAATCCTGCTAATAAATTGAGGCAGGAACTGGAGCAGGCGGGGGAATTGAAGGCAATTCCGTTGCAGGAACGCGAATATACATATGAGCCTGGACGAGATTTCACTCTCAAGAAATTTCTGGAAGAAGAATGTACGTACGGCGGATGTAGTAGAGGCGTTTTACAAGATATCGATGAAGTGAATAAAAGAACGGAGAGACTAAGAACGCCCGGCTTCCTTGACTTCGAGGAGTTTTGGAACAAGCTGAATGCACAGCCGATGGCTTCACTCAATGCGCCTGTGCAGACTGTCTCGCTCTCCGATGACCTTCGAAATCAATCACGGCTAGCGCCGTCTTTGCTCGCAAGCAACTACTTCACGCCGATACAAGGAATCGAGAGGATAGCTACGGGCAATACGTTCTCTGCAAAAACATCCGCACCGACCTTGGGGGGTGTAGCGCCGCACCAATGGTCGCAAATCGTCTTTGCAAACCTCACTGCGAGATATCCCTTTACGCTCTAGCGCGTACAAGTTGTATATACGGAGTATTGACAGGTATGGGTGACCTCGTATACTATGTGAATGCGGTGGCCGTATCGCGATAAGCGCATTGAGTGGGACGAAGAGAAGAATGAGACGCTCCTGCGAAAACGCGGCGTTTCGTTCAACGATGTCGTGCTACTTATCGAGGAGGAGCGTGTTATTGATGTCATCCCCCATTGGGATGAGACGAGACGGCCCCACCAGCAGGCCATCATTATCATGCTGAACGATTACATTCATGTTGTTCCTTTCGTGGTAGATGAAGAAAAGGTATTCCTAAAAACTATTTTTGCTAGTAGGAAGATAACGCAACGATATATGAGGTAAACAAACAATTATGAAACAAAAAAATTCCAGGCTTACAAAAGAAGAGCGCATGTGGGAGAAGTGGATTCTCTCGGGTAAAGCAAAAACTATTCCCAACTTCGAGCAACATCGCCGCGATCTTGCCGCGTCTGCGCGCGCACAACGGGAAAAAACGAAGCTCGTCTCAATACGAGTGCGTGAACATGACCTCGCGAGATTGCGCGCCAAGGCCGAGCGTGAGGGACTCCCCTATCAAACGCTCATCAACTCCCTCATACACAAGTACGCGCAGGAGTACTCAAAATAACGCCCAAGGCATCAGGCTGTCTTGAGCTTTTTGAGCATCTCGGCGGCGCGGACGAGGTCGTTGGGAGCCGTTATTTGTATCCATTTTTGGGTGAACACGGGCTCGAACGGTACGCCCAGCTCCTTCGCCGCCGCGGCGACCGTCTGCGGGAGGCCGTATTCGAGACTCCCCTCATGCTTGGGAACAAGCGGGCAGGAAAAGAGCCGCGTGTCCAAGACGTACAGGTTTGTACTCGCCAAGCCCTTCTCCACACGCGCCTCGTCCTCCTCCTTGCTCTCGATGATGCCCGCTATGAGACCGTCGTCGCCGAGCCGCACGCTCCCCGCGCGATGCATCGCGGGCAATTCCTGCACCAGGAGCTTCCACGACGGCGTGTCTTCGAGGCATCGTTCGACATCCTCTTTCGCATAGATATCATCGCCCATCATGATGAGAAAGCGATCGCGCAGGAGAGATTGAGCGCGCCACAGGGCTCCGGCGGTGCCGTCCATGCGCTCCTGCTCGGCGTAGACGATACGCTTGCCCTGATAGAGCGCGCCGACATGCCGTCGGATCACCTCGCCGAGATAGCCGACGATGAGCACGACCTCGTCTATCGAATCCGGAAGCGCTTCGAGCTTGTATTCGAGAAGAGGCTTGCCGGCGACCTCGAGCATCGGCTTGGGCACTGCTGTCGTAAGCTCATCCATGCGCGTACCGCGCCCTGCGGCGAGAATCACTGCCTGCATTGCGGTATTCTAGCAGAAACGAGAGCGGTCCGCGTGGAACGCGGGCCGCTCTGCATACGCCGTCCGAAAGAAAGAATTTCTTAGCGGTTGTGCGCGATTTCCGAACGAATGCGCTCGATGGTGCGGCCCGCGGCTTCCTTGCCTCCCAAGCCGAAGGCGAGTCCGAAACCGAGCGCGAGCGCGATGACGATCCCCGTGAAAAGGGTCTGCACGAATTCCGTCGCGACGCCGAGCTGGTTCAAGACCGCGAGAATGGCGGTCACCCAGATGGCGTATTTGGCTACGGTGCCGGCGAGGTTGCCGGAGTGCGCTCCCGCCGCGCGCGCCGAGCTCGCGATGACGTTCTTTACTGCCTCCGCGACGATCGCCGCAAGTACGAGTATCAGCACGGCGACGATGACCTGCGGGAGGTAGAGAAGCACGACCTGCTGAAGGAAGATCGTAACCCTGCTCAAACCGAGGACCTCCAGCGAGGTCATCAGGAAGACGATGACGATGAACCACTGGACGAGCGTTCCCAGAAATGCGCCGATGTTCAGGTTGAACCCGGCTTCCCGCGCGAACTCGTTGACGCCCGCGGCCTTCAGGGCGTCGTCCAGGCGCAAGACCTTCACGACCTGCTCCACGACCCGGTAGAGGATGACCCCGACGATCCAGCCGACGATGAAGATGACTATGGCCGCGAGGATCGCGGGCAGGAACTGGATCACCGTGTACCACAGGTCTGCGAACGAGTTCTGCAATACGTTCGCTGATTGACTGACTATCATAGCAAAGATAATGAATGACTAATATTGATAAGTGTTATAGGTTTTCGACCCCTTGTGCCTTAATGATAGCATCCTCCCCGCGCGTAAAGGCCCCACGAGGGTGGCTGTGTGGATTGCCCGCCCCAGCAAACCAGACGAAGGACGGTCCTTCGTCTACGAAGGACCGTCCTTCGTCTTTTGGCTGTATGGGGCCGTTTTTTGACACCTTTTTCTACAGGAGGCGCATCTTGTCGAGTAAGACCAAATGAGGATAGTCCAAGGTGTCCCGCAGGAGCCTGTCTTCTATGGTGAGCCGGTAGCGGAATTCGGGCGTCGAGAAGACCGCGTAGCGTATCTCGCGCCCGAATGCGGGCTCGAGCGCCTTCACGGCAGACTCAAGGCGGCCCTCGTTCAAGGCATCGGCGGCGACGATGAGATCGGCCGGGCGGGTGGGGTCTCCCATGAACGAGCCGGAAAGGATGATAGCCGCAAGGCGGCCCGCGCCCTTGAGGGCGCCCAGAATGTTCTTGTACTGCACGGGCGAAACTTCATGAACGAACTTCACGAGCGCCGGAGCGTGCTTGAAATCCGGGTCGAAGGCCCATGCATGCTCGTTTTGACGCCCCGTAACCGCGCGCTTCGCTTTTCCGACCTGTATCGAGAACTTCGCCTTCTTTATGACGCCGAGCTGTTCGAGCGAGCGTATCTCCTTCGCCGCTGTCGCAGGACTTACGCCCGCGCGCTTCGCCGCCAACGGGGCCGTGAAAACCTCGGATTGGTTGAGGACGAAGGCACGCAATATCCGCGCGCGAGCGGCGTTGCCGAGAAACCGGGAAAGGAAGTCATCGGCCATTGCCCTGATTCTACTCTCTCCCATTACTTCCTGACAAGCCGCGCGCCGCGCGAAAAACGGCTCGCCCGGCG
>Ga0209541_10011269_pt1 | contig 14023 bp, 17 predicted proteins | sample RifCSPlowO2_01_FD_184027 | JGI IMG/M metagenome (GOLD analysis project Ga0209541, IMG submission 184027) | Groundwater microbial communities from Rifle, Colorado - Rifle CSP2_plank lowO2_0.1 (SPAdes) (version 2) | ecosystem: Environmental > Aquatic > Deep subsurface > Groundwater | place... | reverse complement strand
GGACCTCGCGGAAGAAGTCATCCGCTTCACGCTCATCGCGCTCCTTTTCATCGTTCCTATCCGCATCTACATCGCCCAGCCCTACATCGTCTCCGGCGCTTCCATGCATCCGACCTTTGAGACCGGCGAGTATCTCATTGTTGACCAACTTTCCTATCGCCTGAGCGAAGAGCCCGTGCGTGGCGAGGTGGTCATTTTCCGTTTCCCGCAAGACCCGTCAAAGTTTTTCATCAAGCGCGTCATAGGACTTCCGGGAGAGACGGTGCGCTCCGCGCCGGAGGGACTTTCCGTGCGGACCGCGGACGGGGCGATGCTTTCTCTTGAAGAACCGTATATCCCTGCCGCCATGCGGGGTGTTTTTGAAACAACGCTCGGCGACAGCGAATATTTCGTCATGGGAGACAACCGCGAGGCGAGCTTGGATTCGCGCGTGTTCGGCGCAATTCCACGCGGGGCAATCGTCGGACGCGCATTCCTGCGCCTCCTCCCGCCGGGAAAGATTGCGGTATTCCCCGGCGCATATGACTATAACGGAGAAGATTGATTCTCTCCAGAAATCGGAGTAAGCTACATTCGCGATTCACACTCACACGGACACATCAAATTAAATGGACAAAAAACAAAAAACAAAAGGTGACGAAGCAATCACGCGACCGAAAGGGATGCGGGATATCACGGGAGACGCGTTCTACGCGCTTCAGGGTTTTTTTGAGAAAGCGGCGGAAATCGCCGTGTACTACGGGTTCAAACCCATTTACACGCCGGTCTTAGAAAAAGAAGAGCTCTACGCCCGCGGCGTCGGCGAAGCGACTGACATCGTGGAAAAAGAGCTTTATACGCTTAAAACAAAAGGGGGCGACGCGCTCGTGGCGCGCCCCGAGGGAACCGCGGGCGTCATGCGGGCATACATTGAAGCGGGCATGCACACAGAACCCCAGCCCGTTATGCTCTACTACTTCGGACCGTTCTTCCGCCACGACAAACCACAGCGCGGCAGATACCGCGAGTTTTTCCAGTTTGGTCTTGAGATATTGAATACGGAAAAAAGCATCGCGGACGCGCTCGTGATGCACATGACCTACCTTATCCTTTCAGAGGCGGGACTCAAGGACCTCTCCGTCGCCGTGAACAGTATCGGCGACCGGCAGTGCCGTCCGCACTATGTGAAGGAGCTCGTCGCCTATTACCGCAAACATGTGAATAAGCTCTGCCCGCACTGCAGAGAGCGCCTGAAAGATAATCCGTTGCGGCTTCTTGATTGCAAAAGCGAAGAGTGTCAGGAGTTCAAGGCGGACGCGCCGGACATCCTCGCGTCGCTCTGCGAAGGATGCAAAACGCACTTCCGCGAAGTGTTGGAATATCTTGATGTCTTGGAAATCCCCTACCACATAGACCATACGCTCGTCCGCGGACTGGACTACTACTCACGGACCGTCTTTGAAATCGCAAGCGAGGTGGGAGAGTTTCCCGCCGAAGTGTCTCCAGCCGCGGCGCCGGAGACCGCCGTTTCCGGCGAGGTGGAAACCGCCGCCCTTCCTTTGCCGATAGTGGCGGTGGTGGCAAAAAAAGACGAACCGCCCGCCGTTCCCCTGCCGCCTCTTTCTGTCGCGAGCGGAGGCCGTTACGACTACCTTGGCGAGGAGCTCGGCAGTAAGCGCCCACTTCCATCGGTCGGCGTCGGTATCGGCGTTGACCGCGTGATGATGTCGCCGCAGTTTCACCCGTCCAATCCGCGTATCATAAAAAAACCGAAAGTGTGTCTCATTCAGCTCGGTTTTGAAGCAAAACTCAAAAGTTTGTCCGTCATAGAGACCGTGCGCAAAGCGAAAATCCCCCTCACTCACACCCTCTCAAAAGACACGCTCTCTGCCCAACTTGCGATAGCGGAAAAACTCGGCGTCCCCTACGCGCTCATCATGGGCAAAAAAGAAGCGCACGAAGGGACGGTCATCGTCCGCAATATGGAAAACCGTTCGCAGGAGACCGTTGAGATAGAGAAACTCGGGGACTACTTAAAAAAGGAAATGAAAAGTTAAAAGCGAAAAGCGTAAAACAACAACCCTAAATTCAAAAGAAAACCGTTCTCTGTACTTTAAGTTTTGCGTTTTGCGTTGTTGTTTTGCCTTTTTCGCTTTACATTTTACGCTTTGGATTAACAAACCAAAAAAGCTCCGTATTCCCCTATTATTTGCAAACTTAAGAAATATACGGTACAATAACTATCCTTATGACACAAAACGCCGAAGTAGAAAAAACCTTGAACGAAACAAACCTAAACCTCATCAGGCGCTTTTCAAAGCGCGTGCAGGGAGCGCGTGCCTTGAATATGGCGCGGAGCCAGCGATTTCATACCCGCTCCCTCTCAAAATTAAAGAAAAAGGAACGCGCCCTAAAGCGGATTGTCCGCGGAAAGGAGGTGGAGCGCCTAAAGAAGCTCGGCAAGCTGAAGCCCCCGGTAAAGAAGTTCGGGGGGCGGAGCCGCAGCGGGGCATAAGGCCTCGCATGGATGCGCTCGCCATAGGCAATGAGTTCTCCCTCTCGCTCTAATTTTGCGATAACGAACACCACGAAAGGCAGGCCTCCCCGCCTGCCTTTCGCCGTTTTAAAAAACAAAGTGCTCGGCGAGGACTACTCGCTCTCCCTTGTCTTCTTGAGCGACCGCGCGTCGCGGTCGCTCAACGCCACCCGCCGCGGGAAAAAAGAGCCCGCGAACATCCTTTCTTTTCCTCTGTCGGAAGATGAAGGAGAAATTTTCATCGCGCTCAAAAAGGCGGCGGCGGACGCGCCGCAATTTGACATGCCACGCACCCGTTTCGTTCTCTATCTTTTTATCCACGGGCTCCTGCATTTGAAAGGGCTTACGCACGGGAGTACAATGGAAAAGGAGGAGCAGGATATCCTGCGCAAAAGCGGGGTGTAAGATCATTGCTCCATAAATTAAAAAATTCAAAACGCAAAGCGAAAAGCGCAAAACAACAGCGCAAAGTTTAAAATATTTTGATTTTTGAGTTGTTATTTTGCACTTTGCGTTTTACCTTTTGCGTTTTTACTATGTCCAAAAACCTCATCGCCGGCATAGATATCGGAAGCAATCGCATCCGCGTCGCTATCGCCCGTGAAAAAGAAAACGGAGCGGGTGTTCAGATTGTGGGCATCGGTAGCGCGGAGTCGCGCGGCATCAGGAGCGGGTATGTCGCGAACTTGGGCGAAGCGGGGAGGAGCATTAAAGAAGCGCTTGCCCGCGCCGTGAAAATGGCGGGCGTTCCGGTGCGCCGCGCGCTTGTTTCTTTGGGTGGCATCTCGCTTGAGTCCACCTCTTCCGCGGGGTCGGTCATGATATCCCGCATAGACAATAAAGTGACGGAATCGGACATCGCGCGGGCAATGGAAATCGCAGAGACGAACATCAATCTTGCAAACAAAAAGGTTATCCACCGCTTCCCCTTGAAGTTCCGTTTGGACAACAAAGATGTCCTCGGGAGAGTGCTCGGCATGCAGGGAGGAAAGCTTGAGGTGCGGATGCTTTTCGTGACGACACTCGCTCAGCATCTGGACGACATCATCGCCGCGGTGGAAAGCGCCGGCGTTGATGTGGAGGATGTCGTCGCCTCGCCGCTTGCGGCGAGCGTCGTCACGCTTTCAAAAGCGCAGCGCACCGCGGGGTGCGTTCTCGCGAATATCGGCGCGGAGACGGTTTCCCTCGCGGTTTTTGAAGACGACGAGCTCGTGTCCCTTGAGGTGCTTCCTATCGGCTCCACACACATCACGAACGACATCGCGCTCGGTTTGAAGATCCCCCTTGAAGAAGCGGAGGCATTGAAGATCGGCACGATGCACACTGCTTCCATTGAGTTTCCGGAACATCGGTTAGAAGAAATAGTGGAGGCGCGCCTGCGGGATATTTTTGAACTCGTCCAGATACATTTGAAAAAAATCGGGCGGAACGGACTCTTGCCCGCGGGCATAGTCCTTACCGGCGGCGGTCTTGGCGCCGCCACGATAGAGGAGGTTGCGCGGTCAACGCTTTCCCTTCCCGCGCGCATTGCGACGCTCCAGAACCCCGCGCTCCCTTCTTTCGCTGGCAAAGCCGCGGAGGACGAGCGCGGAGCGCTCCATTCCGCATGGTCAGTTGCCGTGGGGCTCTGTCTCCTCGGCGGCGGCGGGGCATACTCAAGCGATTTCCTTGAGTGGAATAAGACAAAGGTCCGGAAGCAATTCTCCGGCGCGATGGATTGGTTCAAGCAGTTTATGCCGTGAACAAAATAGGAATTAGGAATTAGCTGGTAGCTTGTAGGAATTAAAAAAACACCGCCCTGCAGCTGCGGGGCGGTGTGCGTATGCGCTAGCGAGTGCGAGCCGGCGCGAGCTTGAGCCAGCGCACGGACACGAGTTCGTAGTTGAGTACCCCGAGCGCGGCTCCGAGGAGTCCGCCCGCGATAATCCCCAAGAGGGTGGGTGCGAAGTGGTAGGCCCACCATGACCCCGATCGTCGCATCCACGAGACAGATGGTGCGCTCTTTGAAAGGGTAATATTAGTACAAAGATTTCGTACGGGGTCAACATTGTTTGCTTCTTCCGCTTTTGGTATCGTGGGGCATCAACGAAAGTGCAAAGTGAAAAGCGCAAAGTGAAAAATAGAGGTGTCGCCGAAGGCGACTCAACAATTTTGCATTTTGATTTTTACATTTTACACTTCCTACCATGCCTCACATCACTCCCGAAGTAGAAGCGTTCGCGCGCATCAAAGTCATCGGCGTCGGCGGCGGCGGCGGTAACGCGGTGAACCACATGATTGCCTCAAAGGTGCATGGGGTAGAGTTCATGGTGATGAACACGGATGTGCAGGACCTCCACAAATCGTCCGCCAAGAAAAAAATCCACCTCGGCAAAAACCTCACCAAAGGGCTTGGCGCGGGAATGAATCCCGACATCGGGACGCGCGCGGCAGAGGAGACGAAGTCGGAAATACAGGATTCGCTCAAGGGCTCGGATATGGTCTTTATCGCCGCGGGCATGGGTGGCGGCACAGGGACCGGCGCCGCGCCCACCATCGCGCGCATCTCAAAAGAAATCGGCGCGCTCACGGTCGCGGTTGTCACGAAGCCGTTCTTCTTTGAAGGCACCCAGCGGATGAAGCTCGCCGAAAACGGCATCCGCGCGCTTCAGCAGGAAGTGGACGCGCTCATCGTCATTCCAAATGACCGCCTCCTTGCCATTATAAAAAAGGAAGTCACGGCGTCTCATGCGTTTGCAATGTCGGACGATGTGCTTCGCCAGGCGGTTGAGGGCATCTCCGACCTCATCACGATGCCGGGCATCATCAATGTGGACTTCGCCGACATTCGCGCCGTCATGGCAAATGCAGGTTCCGCCCTTATGGGCATCGGCAAGGCGACGGGCGAGAAACGCGCGGAGGAAGCGGCAAAGATGGCGATTAACTCCCCGCTCCTTGACCTTTCCATAAACGGCGCGCGGGGCGTGCTCTTTACCATCGCCGGCGGCGCCGACCTCACCATGTTTGAGATTCAAGAAGCGGCAAAGGTCATCACCGAGTCCATAGACGCGGACGCGAAGGTTATCTTTGGCGCCATCAACGACCCAAAACTCGGCAAGAGTGAGCTCAAGGTTACCGTCATCGCGTCAGGATTTCCCGAGGCGATTATGGACAAGCAGATTTTTTCGCACGCGGGAAGCAACGGCAACGGTAACGGCGGAATGAATGGCGCGGATAAATCACGGAAAAGGCCGGTGATTGATTTGGCGAGCAACGGTTCCGCGCAGGGAGTTCCCCTCCGCAAAGACACCGCGTCATCCGTGAATGTGCATATAGAAGAGCCACCCAAGGAGGATGACGAGGAGGACGACTGGAATGCCGCCATTCCCGCGTTTCTCCGTCGCAATAAGAAATGAGCGCGGAAAAATTGCGTTCCGCACAAATCCGGCTTCTGCCGGATTTTTTGACAAAAACATTTTTGCGTGCAATCATGAAAACAGGTTGATTGCTCTCCTCGTTTTAAGGAGTTCACGCTATGGAGGATACTCTGCCTTTTGCGGGATTAGGAGACCCCGATTTGTATGAGATGGTCCCTGAAGGGTCCAGTGACCCCAAGGGAATGGGTATCGGCAATATTTTTCTCTCAACGGAGAAAGCGGCGCAGATTTTCTACTATCTGCTTCGCGGAGGGACGGAATGCTGGGGCGAAGGACAGGAGATTCCGTCAGAGATATGCGGGGCGCTTGACCTCTTAAGTGAGATTCCTTTCGTTCCCGTCGCGAAAGACGCGCGAATAATAATGGTGCATGGTGCCGATCCTACGCCGCCAGCAGCGCAAGTACGGCATGTGTACATAGAAAACCGGGCTTTCTCCTTGGAGGAAGTGACGGAAATCGCCTGCTATTTCTTTCGGGGCGGCGCGGAGGGGTGGAAAGACGGCGATGCGCCGCTTCCGGTTCGCACCGCCTTGACGATGCTCCTTGAGGTGACCTACGAGAAAACGGAAACTGGCTGGGCTAAACGGCATGCGGGAGCCAGCGACACTCCGTCGCTCGTGAACTGACGATAGTGAAAGGTTTTTGTACGATTTCGGCCCCGACCGCGTAGCTGCGTGGTCGGGGTCTTTCTTTTGGTGGGCCCAGTAGGAATCGAACCTACTGCCTCGTCGATGTCAACGACGCGTTCTGCCAATGAACTATGGGCCCAAAATCATAAGGACGGTCCTTGGGCATAGTTATCCACATGTGGATAAACAGCCGCAAGGCCCGTCCTTAGACATTTTACTCTTGGGGTTCAAATATCTTCTTCCGGAGCACATCAATTTCGTCATGGGACAGACGGAGGTCGTGTCCGATACCGGCAATCGCGTCCCATGCGAGAATTGACCGTTCTACTTTTTCATTGCGCTGCACTCTTTCGCCACTGTCACTGGGTATAGTCGCGGTGCCGAGGGCGGGGTCGGTCGCAAGATCCTCAAAGCGCTCTACAACCGCTTTCTTGACCCTTTCCCAGTCCCTCCACGATTCGGGGTCTTCCAATGCTCCGTCCCCCCTGACCGCAGACCACTCTTCATTGGGTGATTTTTTAATCGGCTCTCCTTCCATGGTGGTATTCCTTTGTTAGCGAAAGCGGGACTCTACGACCTCCCACCGAAGATTTTTAAAGAAAACCTCAATATATTCTTTACGCCCCGTCGGCAAAAAGTCAAGGGCATACGCATGCTCCCAGACATCCATCGCGAGAAGTATCGGCAACCCCGCGAGATGCCCTATCTCATGGTCGGTTACCCACGCGTTGAAGAGGTTCCCCGTATGCGAGTCGTGACACAGCAGGACCCAGCCGATGCCGCGCATCATACCCGCTTTTTTGAAGTCGCTCGCCCATGCGTCAACACTCCCGAACTGCTCGGTAAGCGCCTGTGCAAGCGCGCTCCCCCCTTGTCCGCGCTCCGTCGCCAAAGGCTCTGGCGGCGTGCGACCGAAGCCTTCGGCGGAGGCGGATGCACCAAGCGCCTCAAAATAGAGCTCGTGCAGGCGCATCCCGTTAAACTCAAAACCAAAGCGGCGGCGAAGCTCGGAGACCGCGACGGCGTTGACATCGTCCCCGCCGAGCCGCGCGATATCTTCGGCGATTTTGTTTGTGTTTTTCACATACCCGGCATAAAGCTTCAGGTGCTCGGAAATCTGTTTTTCCGAAAACCCCGCAACGGCGCCGAGATTAAATGTTTTTTCTTGATAGTGACGCATAATGGGTTGGCCCCCCTGTGGTGGTCGCTACTTATTGTCTCTCCGCCTATGGTATAACAAAAGGAGAGAGAGTTCCATCGCGCATTTTTGAGAAGAGGGCGCTATGGTTTTGACCGACGGTGACATAGAGGTGGCGCTGGGTCGGCTCGCGCTATTTTGCCAAGCCGCGTGGTCAAAAGAAACAAGCGCCGACCCCGCGCACTGGTCGTATGAAAACTCTGCGTGGGGACAGTGCGCGGTTACTGCGCTTGTCGTAGAGCGTTTCTTCGGTGGAGAGATTATCCGGCTGGATCTTTCCCGCGCGCCGGACCCAAGCATAGCGGCTCTGCGCTCCCATTATTTCAATCGCATTCGCGGGAGAATGTTTGACCTGACCGAGAGCCAGTTTCCCCGTACTCAATTTTACAAAGACCTGCTCGAGAGGGGCGCCATAACCGCGCGGGACAAAAAAGAATTGTTCGCCGCTCCCAATACGCGGAAACGGTATGAACTTCTCCTCGCGGAGATAACGCGGATGAATGGCGATGACATCGTCATAAACTAGAGCCGTTTCGTATTATACGAGGCGGCTTTTTCGTGATAGTGACACCGCACCACGATAACACGATGCCTTCTTTACGCTTTACGCTGGCGGGATTTTTTGTGTTTGTATACAATGATACTCATCATGCAGGAACGATTCCACGCGCAACCACTCCGCCCCAAAGAAGCGCCATCAACAACCAAAAACGAAGCGCTTCCTCTTGCCGAGGTGAAAGACATAGAGAACATCCCCAGCGCGTTGCGGGGGTTCATCACCGAGGTGAAGGAGATTGCCACTTCCACCGCCGGCTCTTTCCGCACCGGCGTGCGTTTTTTGAAAATACTAAAAAAGGTGTGGGAGACACCGCGAGCGCCAGTGTACTCCTCTCTTGACCTCACCTACGCAGGACTCAACACGGATTTGGAGAAACCGGAAAACAGGTACGGCAACACTGAGAACAAGAAGCAGGTCGTTGAGCGCAGCCCCGATACCGCAAAAGAATATGTCGGCACGGGACATACCGTTCTTGTTTTCCTGCCGTGGGGCTCCGAAGTTGATTTTAGCGATATGGCGGGACTCATCCCGAAATGGGACAGGGTTGTTGCGTTCACTACCCCCGGTGGGTTTGTGAACAAGGACCCGCAGGTGACAAAAGAAATCTTCATGAAAGTTATTGACGATGCGGAAGAGGAGATACACGCAACGCTTGAAGAAAATCCCGATATGCGGTTTGATGTCATCTCATACAGCGCGGCAAACGGCGCGGGCTTCTACGCCGCGAACACGCTCCTTGAAAAGAAAAACCAGGGGCGGTTCATAAGCATCGCGAGCGGCTCCGGTCTTGGACGGGAAATTTTTGAATCCGACATCCTCGCCCCGATACGGAAAGATGCCGAGAAAGAGGGCATCGGGAACGGAGATGTGTTCAATGCTGGGCTCCGCGACAAAAAGCGGGGGCTTCTGCTTCCTATTCACCATTGCGACAAACTGCCGAATGAAACAGAGATTATCGTGGGCGACAACGATGTCTACATCCCCGCGCATTTTGCCGTTGAAATAGGAGAGGAGGCGCGGCATTGGAACCCCAATGTCAAAATAACTCATTACCCCTTCGGTCATATCGGGACGATTCTCTACAAAGCCCATCTTGAACAACTAAAACATCAAAAGACCATTATTTCGGTCATGGAAACCTTGGACCCGAACATTGTCAGCGCGTATGATGAGCTTTTCAAGAAACGGGGATTGGAACTTCCACGAGAAGATATTGAGGTGTGGTCAGCGGTATTCACCGTCCTCTGCCGCGAGACGACCGCTCCCGAAAATATCGCCTTGCGAAAAAGAAAAAAGGAAGAGGGCGCGGAGGATACCATAGAAGGCATCGCTCACGATTTTCTCGTCTCCATCCTTCCAGAAGCGAACAAAGGGTTCGCCTCGTGGCTTAGCCGTGTTTCGGAAATTGGGCGGCGCACGAAGTTTTTTTCCGCAAAAGCGGCGTAGGGTAATCAAAAAAAAGCCAGTACGGAGGGGGAGAGAACGCTCACTGCTCGCTCCGCTGCGCTTTGAAACCGTGCGGTTCCAACGCTTCGCTGCCTCCACCACGGGGAAACCCTCCCCTATTACCTGCTTCACTCCGTTCAGCAACGGCAATTTCGCCTTCGGCGAACCGGATGAAAAGAAAAGTCGTTTTCTTTTCATTCCCACTTCCCCCTTCTCGTTCGAATCTCTCCCCCTCGCGCAAAATATATTTCGCTTCGCTCATTATTTTTCGGAGGGGGAGAGATTCGAACTCTCGAGGAGATTTCTCCCCTACTGGTTTTCCCGCCGGAGGCGGACCCGCCTTCGGCGGGCGAGTTCTTACCCAAAGCGGAGGAGGTGAGATTCGAACTCACGAGGGGATTGCTCCCCAACAGGTTTTCGAGACCTGCGCCTTAAACCGCTCAGCCACTCCTCCGCTTTGGGTAAGAAATGTGGCGCCTTCAGCCACTCAGCCACCCCTCCAAAATCAGAATCTGGAAGATAGAATCTAGAATCTGGATAGACACAAGATACCATAATTTTGCATTTTGTCCAAAAAATGGTACTATTCGCATGAACGACATTCGCCCGCCCGAAACGCTTCGCGTATGCGATGCGGGCGAGTAGCGTCGCGTTCTGTTTTTTCGGCTCGATGCCGAAAAAACAGAAGACACAGGCCCCATCGTCTAGTCTGGTCTAGGACATCAGGTTTTCATCCTGAAAACTCGGGTTCGAATCCCGATGGGGTCACCGTTATCCACAGAACATAACACCAGAATATTGAACCCACATAAGAAGACATATAAAATATATGTATGGGTTCAAACAGAGCCAAAGACAAAGAGCGTGCTACACAGCTCCGCTTGGCGGGGAAAAGTTACAACGAGATAAAAAATACTCTGAATCTTCCCTCAAAGGGGACGCTCAGTTTTTGGTTTAAAGATTTGATTCTCACGCCTCAAGCAAAAAAGTTGCTTGCATCCAATATACAAAAAGCAACAGAACGAGGGCTCACTAACTTCAACAGAAAACGCTCTGCGAGAATTATCCAAGAAAACGATTATGCCCGACAATCCGGGTTCCGACAAATAAAAAGATTAACCAATCGCGAGCTTATGCTTATAGGTGCGGCATTATATTGGGGTGAGGGAACAAAATATCACAAAGAGAGAACAGCGGCGTTAGTCTTTACCAATTCAGACGCTGTCATGGTGCGTTTGTATATGCGTTTTATAAGAAAGATTTTCAAAATATCGGAAGAAAGGATTCGCGCCGGTATTCAGATACATGATAATGTTGACGAGGTGCTCGCGCGTCAACATTGGGCGCAAGTGATGGGAGTTCCCAGCGATCGCTTCTATGTCACTCACCAAGCAAGTAAAGCGAGTCTAAGAAAAAGAAACCCCAGAACATTACCGTACGGCACGGTGTCTATAAGAGTTCATTACCGAGAAATTTTTTATACAGTAATGGGCATGATTGATGGACTAGGGAGGGTCAATAAGTAAGCAATAACAAAAATCCATAGAACGGCACGCGAAGCGCATCTTTTAATTTTTTTGAAAGCGCAACCCGGCCGCGGCCGGGGAGCTGGGGTTCCGCCTCCACTAAAGTTTCGGCGGACAGGCGCGGAAATTTTGCGTCAGCAAAATTATCTGTGACCAAGTCGATGAGTATGTGGAGCATACCACTCTAACTTTTTGAAAGCGCAGGTGTCAGAAAAATATTGGTAATTATGCCCACGATAAACATACAGAAACTCGAACAATTTTTGGCGGATGCTAATAAAAGCACTTACGCCAACAAGGATGCCCCTAAAGCAGTCCCAACGCGATTAAAATCGGAAGATTATCATTTTGAAAAAGAGAACCTTGTTTACCACGACACTTATTTCGGCGGCAGAGATTTTATTGGTGGTGAGATCGTCTATAAGGAAGAGGTACCTATTTGGGGTATGAATTACTATGGCTATGTGCTTATTCCATCCGTGAGCGAAAAGGGTGTCTATGATTTCTTACGCAAGGCGTTGATGCAGAAATGCATTGGAATAATTCCCGTACGCGGTCCTAAAAATTATGAAACAAACGAGTGGCGATACACAAACACTCCCGAAGGCGCCATAGACCGTTTTACCGGTAAAGAGGAAATTTACCGCGACATGGAACTGGTCTATCAAGCGGACTATCATGGCGGGTTTATCGTTTAAACTTTCCCCTCCGTCTTTGCTCGCTGAATCGTCTCGGGTAGAGGACCCCATTAGAAGCGTTTAACGAAAGTGTCGCACTTCAAGGTTGAATGTACCTTACGGCATATTGACTTTGTAATAGATACATGCTATGCTTGTAATCGTTCTTGGGGGTGAGGATACTTTCCAAGCGTTCCGGCACAAAGCCACAACAGAAAAGAAAGGAGTCCGTCATGGGTATGGACGCAAAGACGCATGTGTGGGTTGGCTACCGTGCTGACGATGTTTTCGAGAAACTTCCCGAGGAGATCGCGAATCAGATTGAGAACGATGGCGACATCGATGTTGACGGGGTTGTCGTTCGTGACTTCCGCGTCGCCGACGAACGCGCTGGTCTGGGTGTAGAACTTTTACACCACGACTGGGACTACGGACCGAAAGAAGTTGACCTCGACGGCTTGGCCAAGAAAGCATCTGGGCTGAAACCGAAGGTGGCTCAAATTTTCAAGTCCTGGGGCATCAATGAGGAGCCAAATGTGTTGATCGCCTCAGACTTCAGCTAATCACGCCCGCAAGGAGTTCGCTCCGGCGGGCTCTTTGTTTAATTCATAAAACTCCTGAGTAATCTAGAAACATCTTGTAAGTTTTGATGCGCTGAAAGCACGGCCTCTACTTTTTTCCGAAAAATGCGCGGAATTCTTTTCCGAGTTTCTCCCATGAGTCCTCCGTTTGCGCCTGTTCTTCTTTTGAAAGCTCAAAAAAATTTCTTCCGCCGAATTGCGGAAATGAGGTAACGGAACAGAGCCATATCCCCTCCTTGTAGTACGCAGGATTAAAGGTTTCATCAAGAACCCCTTCCATCGCCTCAACGGTTGTTGAGAACAGGACTCGTTCCGCGTCGGCAACGGCGATGGCTTCAAGCCAGCGGACACGACGGTCCCTTTTCCCCCGCATCAAATCAAGAAGTCGCGCGATGCGTTCGCTGTCGGTCCCCGCGAAGCGGCGGGTATAGAGGGGCTTCCATTCGGCATCGGAGAGTGCGGGGATAACCGCTCCCCCATCCGTTGCGACAGCAAGCCCCCGAAACCACCGCGCATTCGCGAGCGCCTTCTGTTCAGCGATTTCCTGAAATGACCCACCGTCCTCTTTCACTTCGGGGAGTTCGGGTCGCAGAACAGGATGAAATAACGGGGAGACAATCTCCGTGAGTTTTTGTTGCTTATGCGGGTTTTTTGTTCCGATTAAGATCTCGTGCATAGTGAGAGTATGGTCATTCCGTTATCATGCCTCTTTTCTTTTTTGGAGATAGTTTTCTGTTTTTGAACAAATTAGCACGCTATACGGAAAATGTCCACTGCTCTTGACGATATACCGTTCCTCCATTACTCTATGCTGTAGATGCTCTCGTTCTCTAACTCACGATAGGGGTGCGAAATGGGTCAACCCGAAAGGTATTCGCGCATGTATCTCTTGTGCGCGAGGATGGTACTTGACGAGAAGGGCGAGCATGTGTTCCCCGCATTTAACAGCGATGGTCTGGTTAATGGGGGGACGCGAGTCCGCGCGGCGCAGATTATGCTTGAAAAAAAACTGACGCCAGCGATTTTTACCGTCGGTGGCATTGGCACAGACGGCTTTGACAAAATCGCGCATACTGCCCGCCTCGTTTCCGAGGAGCCGGAGAAGTCGTGCCCACTCTATAGCGTGCTCGGCACGCAAGGAAACAGCGCAGCGATACACGACCATCTCGCAAAGAACCCGCCAGCGCCGTTCATGGGGTACGCGCAGGTGGGCATCCTTACTGAATTCTACCACCTGCCCCGTGCCATGCGGATGTTCCGCGAACAAAGCGCGTACCACCTCGTACCCGTCTGTGCGGAAGCGATTCTTCTCCTCGACAACAACATGGACGCTCTGAAATTGCGCGCGTATATATCGATGCGGCATTATCTTTCGCCAAAGGCGATGGAGCGGCTTCTCGCGGAAATGAGAGGCCTCGCTGCGCTTGAAAGGGGCTCGTACGGGGACTAACAGTTCCTCTGCGGCGGCGCGTTTTT
>Ga0209541_10011265_pt1 | contig 14028 bp, 12 predicted proteins | sample RifCSPlowO2_01_FD_184027 | JGI IMG/M metagenome (GOLD analysis project Ga0209541, IMG submission 184027) | Groundwater microbial communities from Rifle, Colorado - Rifle CSP2_plank lowO2_0.1 (SPAdes) (version 2) | ecosystem: Environmental > Aquatic > Deep subsurface > Groundwater | place... | reverse complement strand
GTTATGGCTAAATGAGCAAAGAACCTCAAATCATCGAAGCATTGTTTTCTAAGCTTGTTTCAGCTAACGAAATTGTATTTCCAGAAAAGCGCGAACCACTTAATGCACCGAAGCTAAGAGGAATATACATAATACAAATGGCTAATGGCACAGTGCTACATGTTGGAAATACTCCTCGGGGTAAAGAGGGAATTTATCAGCGGCTACAAAACCATTTACGTGGCAAATCGTCTTTTGCTCGGTCATTTTTGGAAGGAAATGGGAGCATCTTAAGGGGCACTCATTATTTCAAGTATTTGGAAGTGTCGGACGCTCGACAAAGAGCGTTGTTGGAGGCTTATGCAATTGGTAAATTATGCCCAAAACATATTGGCATTGGCTAAAGCCATAACATGTACATAAGGGATCTGACCCCTTTATTTAATTTCCATGAGTATTGTCATGGGTTCAGCAATATTCTTGTATTTCTGGCTGACAAGTTCACCGTCACTATTGCAAATAGCGAAGTAGGCATCAGAGATTAGACCATCTTGTAAGGCCATAAAATAAGTGACCTTAAATCCCAGTATTTCACAGATAACTCTGGTGCTTGTTTCCATATAATCTCCCTATTTATAAACTTATGCGGGTCAAGTTTAATCAATCCCTGTACATTTGTATGTCCCCTAACCAGGTGTTTTTGCTACCTCTTTTTGTACACCATTTAGGTCACACAGCCTTAAAAATCGCTTAAAAATCAAAGTATATCCATTATAAAAGAGATAATAGAGGTGGAAAATATCATCATAATAACTATTATTGGCATGAAAGACGGGGGAGATGGTTATCATGATGATTTCAGTTGCAAATATTTCTCTAAATGATTATTGAAGGCGCATTAAATATATATGCAGATGGGTCTTCATATTCAGGCCCACGAAAAGGTGGTATAGGAATTCGATTTGTTACTATAAATGATAAAGGCTATGAAGATGTACGTGATATAGAGCCACCAGGGCATAAGGGTGCTACTAATAATCAAATGGAGTTGTATGCCTGTGTGGAAGCATTAAAAGAAGCACAAAAAATGTATGATCTTGGTTATTTTAGTAAGATTATTATTAATTCAGATTCAAAATATGTTGTGGATAATTATCGAAATGCTCTATTCAATTGGTCTGGCAATGGATGGAGAAATTATCAGGGTAGACCCGTAGAAAATGCTGTCATTTGGAAAGATCTTTTAAAATTAGTGAAGAAAGTAAATAAAAGAGTTGAATTCAAGTGGGTGAAAGGACATTCAAAAGATAGCCATAATAAAGCAGTAGATAAATTAGCAAAACAATCAGCAAAAAATGCAATAAATAAACCGCTTACTGTTGTATCAGTAAGAAGAAAGACTACCGATAAATCTGTCGAAGTGGGCAGTGTGAAGATGCAGGGGCAAAGAATATTAATACGTATTATTACAACTGAATATCTAAGGACGCAGAAACTATACAAATATAGATATGAGGTTATATCAAAAAGAAGCAAGCATTATCGCAATGTCGACTTTATATTTTCAGCACTGCCAATAAGAGATGGCCATTGTTATAGTGTGATCCTTAATAATAATACAAACAACCCAACAATAGTTAATGTGCTTTCTGAAATTAACTGTAAAACAGGGGACCATATTGGTTGATTATCATGCATTTATTAATTCGATTATATAGAAAATGTCATACTATCAATTAAGCTAAGTCAATTGACTCGAATATTTAAACTGAAATAACCATGTTTGAAAAAAATGATGAAGAATATCTATTGCGCGTCCTAGGTTTAAATAATGTAGTTTTATTTCTTGGTGCGGGCTTTTCTCATGATGCTAAAAATCAATTAGGTGATAATATACCTACTGGAAATAAATTAGCAAAAATGATGTGGGAATTTCGTGGTTATAAGGAAGATTATGATGGAACTAATCTGTCTGAAATTTACGAGGCATTATTGAGAAAAGGTAAACCAGAAATTGAAATAAAAAATTTCCTTGAACAGAATTTGCTTTGCTCAGAAATACCTGACCAATATGATGTTTTAACAAGTGTTTATTGGTACAGAATTTACACTACCAATGTAGATAATCTTGTAAAAGAAGTATTCAATAGAACTAAAAGGATTAAATTAGATATAAATTCATATCCAAATGATTACGTAAGTGAACGAGACCAGATTCTTGATTCCATTCAATTAATTCATTTACATGGTTTATTACCTTGCAGACCATCTGATTTGACATTTTCGATCACGCAATATGCAAAACGGGCAACACCACATGATCCACTTTACCAATTATTTGTTAATGATTATTCATACAAACCAACTATTTTTGTTGGAACAGAACTAAATGAACCCTTATTTTGGCAATATATCGAGGCTAGAAAAGCGAAAAACAAAGATCATGGAGAACATCGAGGAAAATCTTTTTTAATTTCACCTAAAATATCTCCAACAAAAATAGACATTTTGAAATCATCATTCAATATCATTCCGGTACAGGCAAAAACTGAAGAATTTTTAAATTGGTTATCAAGTAAATTATCAGATTTGCCTAGCAGAACTGAAATTATAAAAGCAAAAATGCCTGGCTTTATTGAAATGCTACAAGCTGATAAAAGTGATGGGAAATATATTGAGGAATTGAAAAAATTTGGCGAGGTATTTCATCATGTACAAACAGAGGTAACTAAACGACACAATGACAGATCCTATTATCTGTTGGGTGCTAGCCCTAGATGGGAAGATATTATAAGTAATAAAGATGCCCCTAGAAATATAACTTCGAAGATACAAGCAGACATTGAGAGCTTTTTTAATGAGGAAACAAAAATTAGGGTAATAGCAATTTTAGGCAGTGCTGGATGTGGTAAAAGTACTATTCTTCGTAGATTAGGGATGAATTTAACCAACACAGGCAGAGCAGTTTATTTAACAAATTCTGAAGAGTTACCAAAGGTAGAAGTAATTGCAAGAGCATTAGAAGCTCTAGATAGAAAAGTCATATTATTATTCGACAATTCAGAAATCGTGTTAGGAATTCTTCCTAGACTTATTAAAGAATTAGCAACTATCACGAATCCGCCAATTCTAATTATAGCCAGTAGAATAAATGATTTTCAGAGATTAAACGCTAAATTAAAAGGCCATAAAATTATACAGCATTATGTCTCCAATCTAGAAAGGAATGAAATAGATGCTGTCTTACATGTTCTCGAAAAAAATAAATTATTGGGCCGATTGAGTGGCTTATCTCACTCAAACAGAGTTAAGGAATTCGAGGATAGAGCAAACAAACAAATATTAGTAGCAATGAGAGAAGCTACTTCTGGAAGGGGATTTGATGATATTCTTAACGATGAATTTTCTACATTAGTCCCACAAGAAACAAAAATTCTTTATTTATGCGTTGCTCTTGCTACAGAGTGTGGTTTCCGAATAACAAAACAAGAATTTATTGGGTGTGCAGATGTCAATCCATCTGAAGCATTGCAACTTCTTGAACTTAATTTAAGAGATATTGTAATTCAGACTGGTGTCGATAATAACTTGTTATTATTAAGGCATCGTGCAATCGCTGAATACATGGTAAATCAATCAGTTCCTAGATTATTACTTAAAGAGGCTTATATAAGGATATTAGGAGTATTATCTACAGAGATAAAAGGTAAAGCAAAAAGATCTAGAGTATTTAATTTATATAGAACTTTAGTAAATCACCATACAATTTATAAACGCTTTGAAGAAAATACTGCAGAAGCTCGATCTATATATGATTCATTGTCAGACTTATTCAAAAATGATGCTCAATTCTTACTCCAATATGGTTCTTTAGAATTAGAATCTGGCAATTTACAATTCGCAGAGAATTATATAAATCAGGCAGACACACTTCTCCCAGATAATTACTATATAGAAAATGCAAAAGGCCTTTTGTTCCTGAAAAAAGCTATTGTTGCTAATACAAAATCAGAGGCGATCGCATTTAGGGACAAGGGTAGTGAAATGTTAGAAAATGTGATGAACAATCCAGATATAGATGATGCGTATAGTGTTCATATTTATTGTGGACAGCGTTTAGATTGGTCTGAGAGATGGACTGATAAGGGTAGTGAAGAATATAAACAAGAATTAGAGAATTTAAGAAATATTATAGCTACTGCTAGAAGGTTATACCCAAATGATCCAAGAATTAGAGAAATAAATGAGGTTATAGATAGAAAATATTTATCACTTTCTATATAAGAAGTATAAATCGTTATTATGTAAATAAATTATGAAGCTGACGGATAACGAAAAGCGGGACATTATTAAATGTATGGAGGCAGATAAGCCGTTGCCAGAGAAGTTCCGTTTTCTGTTGTTTGAGGACAAGCGGGAAGTGGAGCTGGTCTGGAATGGCAAGACCAGCGAGGTCAGCAGTATCGTCCTGCCCTTTCAGGTGATCGAGCAGGTGGTCGGGCAGCGGCTGAGTCCCATACTATCGAGTGCAATGACATCTTTCAGGGCGTCCCGGTTGAGAGACCTATGCCCTGTAGATGGGCTGTGATCTACAAAACAAAGGGATGGTGTTGGAATGAACAAATTGAATATTGACCTAGAAAATTGCTACGGGATCAAGAAGCTTCAGACGCAGTTCGATTTCTCCCAGAAAAAGGCTTACGCCATCTACGCCGCCAATGGCGCGATGAAATCTTCCCTGGCACAGACCTTCAAGGACGTAGCTGACGCGACTGCATCCAAGGATCGGATATTCCCAGCACGAGTGTGCAATAGAAAAATCACCGATGAGAACGGCGTTGATTTGCCTAAGGAAAGCGTCTATGTCATTCGCCCCTATGACGACGAAGATATCGGCCACACGGAGAAAACTTCGACCCTGCTCGTGGACAGTAAGCTGCGAAAGGAATACGAGGCACTTCACATAGAGATCGACAAATCCAAGGAAATATTCCTGAAGGCGCTAAAGGAGCAATCCGGTTCGAAGAAGGACTTGGAGAAAGAGATTTCCTCCACGTTTACCAAGAGTGATAACGAGTTCTACCGTGCACTGATCCGCGTCAAGGATGAAGTGCTGGCCCAGAAAGACGCTCCATTCGTCGGCGTTAACTATGACACTATTTTTGACGAAAAGGTTCTGAACTTTCTTGGAACCAAAGATGTGAAGACGGCGATTGAGAGCTACATCAAAAAATACAACGAACTGTTAGCTGCCTCTACATATTTCAAGAAGGGCATATTTAACTACTACAACGCCGCAACCATTGCGAAGAGCCTCGCTGACAATGGGTTCTTCGATGCTAAGCACACAGTGAATTTGAATGCCAGTGAGAAGCTGGAGATCACAAGCCAGAAGCAGCTTGAGGAGCTGATAAAGAAGGAGAAGGAGGGCATCTCGAACGATAAGGAGCTGAGGAAGAAGTTTTTGAACATTGAAAAGCTGATCCAAAAAAACGTGACTGTCCGGGGTGTTGAGGCCTACTTAGGAGAACATGAGGAGCTTCTTCCAGAACTGGCAAATATTGAGAGCTTTAAGGAAAAAATTTGGAAGTCGTACTTCAAGGAGCGATTAGAACTCTACAAAGACTTGATTGAGAAATACCAGGCCGTTGAGAAGAGAAAGAAAGAAATCGAGGAGGAAGCAAGCAAACAGCGGACGCAGTGGGAGTCGGTAATAGAAATTTTTAATAGCCGTTTTTTTGTCCCGTTCAAGCTGACCGCCAAGAACAAGGTCTCCGTAATGTTGGGTCAGGAGCCGATGCTTATTCTCGCGTTCACCTTTGAGGACGGAGTGGACAAGACGCCGGTAGAGAAAGCCGCGTTGATGCAGGTCCTAAGCACGGGAGAGAAGAGGGCTTTCTACGTACTTAATATCATTTTTGAGGTTGAAGCTCGAAAGAAGGCGAATCAGGAAACCGTATTCGTTGTCGATGACATCGCTGACTCATTCGACTACAAGAACAAGTACGCCATCATTCAATACCTAAAAGATATTGCCGAAGAACCGCACTTCAACCAGATCATACTGACGCACAACTTCGATTTTTTCCGCACCATAAACAGCAGGTTCGTCGACTATTCGCATTGCCTCATGGCTTTGAGGAGCAGTAACGGTATTTCGTTGGAGCAGGCAACCGGCATAAAGAACGTTTTCGTGAATGACTGGAAGCTGAATTTCTTCACTGATTCTAAAAAGAAGATCGCCTCAATCCCTTTTATTCGCAACCTCATTGAATTCACAAAGGGCGACAAAGACCCTGATTTTGTCAAACTCACGTCACTACTGCACTGGAAGAGCGGCTCTGCTGGCATCACCCAAAATAATCTAGATACGATTTACAACTCGGTGTTTGGTACAACTGGAGCATCGCCCGATGGCAACAAGCTGATGATTGATATCATCCAACAAGAGGCGGGCGAATGCCTCAAAGCTTGCGATGGCACCAACTTCGAGAACAAAATTGTCCTCTCGATTGCAATACGAATCGCTGCTGAGCAATTCATGGTGAAGAAAATTAACGACGACAAGTTCGTTGCCAGTATCGAGTCAAACCAAACACCCAAACTAATCGCAAAGTTTAAGGAGCTATTCAGCGGTGATGTAGGCACTATCGAAACCATTCAGCGGGTGATTCTCATGACACCGGAGAACATCCACCTGAATTCGTTCATGTATGAACCGATCTTGGATATGTCCGACGACCACTTGAGGAAGCTCTATGAAGACGTGTTGGCCCTGAAATGATACATATCATTAGACCAAGATGAACCATGAATAAAATAAATCTGTCCCCTTTATTCTACATATTACTTCTTTTTCTACACCTTCCAAGCCATCCAGCCAGAAAAATCGTTTGAAAATCAAGGTATATCCATAGAGAAAATAGATAATACAGGTGGAAAAAAACTGCATAATTACTATTATTGATGGGATGAATGGGGGAGTAGTCATTATGATTATTTCGGCTGTAAATTTCTCTGAGCATTGTGTTATGTGGATTCCCGTATCACCATAATTGATAATTCTGTATAACATACTATTAAATGGCACACGAACAAGTGGAGCTGAAATAAATGGCAAAGATTTTAGCTGACCGAGACATCAAGCGTTTGATAGGCAGTGTGCTTGTGGGCGCTGACGAAAACCTGCTGAATGCAAACGGGATTGAATTACGTCTCGGGAAGCATGTTCGCTTCCATTCGACGGGTGAGGAGAAGGAGCTCGGTCCTAGTATGTTCTTGCAGGTAAATCCCGGGGAAACCGTGATCATCTCGAGTGTCGAGACAATTGACTTCACCAGGGAAACGGTCCAAGAGGTTATGCCTAACCTAATGGTCATGGGCTTGATTACGCCCACGACCACTATGATGCGTGAGGGCATTTCGCAAGTCGCGACCAAGATTGATGCTGGCTTCAAAGGTATTCTGAACTGGGGCCTCCGAAACGGTTCTATTCAGAAACTGACGCTACAGTACGGTGAACCAATTTTCAAACTCACTATGTTCGCACTTGATAGTGACGAATCACCCGATGTCGCTTATGGCGCTCGCGAAAAAGATAGCTACCAAAACACTGATGGTATCGCCAGGTCAAATCGGCGCATTCCAGCAGATATACCAAAATCGAAGATCATTTCATCAAGTATTGAACGCCTTGATCCTAAAAAGCAACTCAAAGAGGCAGGTTATCCCTTTGACCACATAGGTACTGAGCTTATTATACTTCATGGGAAGTTTGAGACAGTGTCATCAGATGTGCGACTAATGAAAGAAGAGTTCTCTCAAAAAACCTCAGAACTCTCTGGGAAAATTGAAAAAGAGACGAACACGCTGTCGATAAAGATTGACGATACGAAGAATAAATTACTAGAGAGTGCCGATATTCTATTTGACCGTAAGTTCTTCCGAACGACTGGAGTCATTATCGGTGCCATTCCAATCCTGTATGGAGCGGTCGTATTTCTCCAGAAAACTTCACTAGCTGGAGAACTTATCGCTGGCATTGCTTGTGTACTCGGTCTCTTTATTTGGGTTGTTTCATTTCTTATTACACGCAAGTAGTGATTGTAAGAGTTGCCCACTAACAACGCGTTCGAACAGGGACATTCACACGCACCGCACCGCTTGCAAGCACGCTCCATTCAACACTGTCGTTTGGATATGGTGTTAAGGATATTATGGTGATGAATGGGGCTGGGGCATCATGACGATTTCGGCTGTAAATTATTCTGACCATTGTGTTATGTGGAATTTTCATAGCACAGTAATTAACGATTCCATATAACATATTATATATATCCTAATAAGGGGAGATCACTAAATGGGATATGTGCCAACACACGGTCCTGACTGTTTCAAAATACAGTCCTTCTTTACATACTGTAGAACTTGCCAAGCGGCTGTAGTGTATTTCGAATGTTCTTGTGGTAGTAAAATCTTGCTTGATCCTCCTGATGATGGATTCCACGAGTGTGGGCAATTTATCAGGGCAGAGCGAGCATCATTGCTCATTGATCTAATATATCATAGCGAAAGTGAAAAACTTGGACAAACACAGTGTCCAATGTGCAATATTATTTTGAGAAATGACCGCGCTAAGCGACATTTCAAAAAGTGCCCAAAGAGAAAAGAATGGTTTCCATTATAAAGCATGAAGGGTTACTCTAGCCGCATAATGTTAATTGAGAAAAAATTTAAATTTATAGACATTATTCGATAGGAAATAAGTATTCATGAAACTTGCAGATAACAAAATGACCGAAACTGCTACTATCACCGCCATACTCGCGGCGTCTTCTAGTGGCTATGCACTGGACATGTTCACTCCAAAAGAAATTGCCGCGTTGGAGATTGTCGAAAAGCGAGGTAAACCATATCTCAAGTGTTACGCCACGGGCAAAGAGCGCACCGCCAAACCTGAAGAGATCGTCCGCCAACTCTATCTTCGTAAGCTTATCTTTGAATACGGCTACCCCAATGACCGTATCGCAATTGAGAAGGGTGTTTATTTCGGCTCGACAATGCATGAGAAACGTGCCGATATCATAGTTTTCGAAAAAGACGCCCCCGACACACCTTATATTATCGTTGAATGTAAAAAACCAAGGCGCAAGGATGGTCTCGAACAACTCAAGTCCTACTGCAATGCTGAAGGCTCACCCATCGGCGTCTGGACCAATGGCGGCGAAGCGCTTTACCTGCACCGTGAAGAGCCGAACCTCTTCAAGAATCTACCCGATATCCCCCGTGCCGACCAAAAGCTTTCTGATCTGCTCTCCGAACGTTGGGACATCAAGCGTCTGACCGAGGGAAATCGCCTAGTCCATGAACGCCTTTCTTTGCGCGATATTATCCTCGATATGGAAGATCTTGTACTCGCCAACGCCGGAGTGGATGCATTCGAAGAAGTCTTCAAGCTTATCTATGCCAAGCTCTATGACGAATGGAATGCCTCACGACCTGGCAAGAAAACGAAGCATCTAGAATTCCGTATCTATGGTTCCACTGCACGCGAACTCCAGGAGCGCATCGGCAATCTATTTGATAACGCCAAGAAACAGTGGCCCGGCGTTTTCCTCGCCGACGAGCGTATCGAACTGGAACCCAACCACCTGATTACCTGCGTATCGTTTTTGGAAGATATCAAACTCTTCAACTCGAACCTTCAGATCATTGACGAAGCTTTCGAATATCTCGCCGTTCAAGTTGGTAAGGGTGCGAAGGGGCAGTATTTTACGCCACGCCATGTTATTGACATGTGCGTCAAAATGCTCAATCCCAACATCGACGAAACCATGATCGACACCGCCGCCGGTTCCTGCGGATTTACCGTTCATACGATCTTTCACGTCTGGGGTAACGAGTTCACTGCTGAAGGGCCAAAGAAATGGCAGAGCGACTACGCATCTGAAAAGGTCTACGGTATCGACTTCGATTCCCGCTCGGTCAAGATTGCCAAGGCACTAAACCTGATTGCGGGTGACGGTCGCACAAATGTTTATCGCGCCAATACGCTCGACCCACGTCATTGGCCCGACGATATTAAAGTTGCACTTAAACCTTTCCTTCGCCGTTTCCCCGGCAACCGGGCCGATAATCAGGAAAACCAGAAGTCTTTTCGACATTTCAATTTTGACGTGCTGATGACAAATCCACCCTTCGCGGGTGACATCAAGGATACACGTCTGTTGCACCAATACGATCTGGCGAAGAAAGCCAATGGTAAATGGCAAAGTAAACTCGGACGCGACATCCTCTTCATTGAGCGTAACCTCGAATTTCTTAAGCCCGGTGGGCGCATGTGCATCATTTTGCCCCAAGGCCGCTACAACAACACGACCGATGCCAATATTCGCGACTTCATCGCCGAGCGGGCGCGCATCCTCGCCGTCGTCGGCCTGCACGGCAATACCTTCAAACCTCACACCGGCACCAAGACCAGCGTCCTTTTCCTCCAGAAATGGAACGACGATCCCGGCGAGGGGCCGCTCTGCCCTCGCGTCGAGGACTATTCCGTATTCTTTGCCACCAGTCAGAACGGCGGCAAGGACACCTCCGGCGATTACATCTCCAAGAAAGGCAGGGACGGCCAGCCACTCCTCGACAGCCACAGTCACATGATAGTCGAACACGACCTCGACCAAATCGCTGACGGCTTCATTCAGTTTGCCAAGCGACATGACTTCTCTTTCTGGCAGGAGGAGGAATGATGGCAGTTTGGAGCGAAATCAATATCTCCACATTAGCCACTGGGACACGGCTGGATGCTGAATATTATCAGCCACTTAATTTGAAGCGGATGAAAGACCTTGAAAAACTCAAGATTGTTCGATTAGGCGACATTGCTTATGTGACAGATGGGATTCACGCATCACCTGATGTTGTTGAAGATGGTGGCGTGAGATACCTGTCCGCAAAGTGCGTAAAAGACAACGATTTCGCTTTGGGGAATACACTTCAAATCAGAAAAAGCCAGCATGAGGCCAACAAGCGGACATCCATAAGGGTAGGGGATGTCTTGCTTACTACGGTCGGAACGATTGGGAATGCCGCTGTAGTACAACCAGATATGCTTCCCTCGAACATGGATCGCCACCTCGGATTGATTCGTCTGAATACTGGAGCACCGGTAGACCCCTACTTCTTGAGCACATTTCTTAACTCCGAGTATGGGCGATTCCAAAGCAACAGGGAGTCGACCGGCAATGTTCAACTTAACCTTTTCATCGAGAAGATAAAGGAACTCAAATTACCTCTTCTTGAGTTCTCGCAAGTCGTTTCCAACAAGACGCAAGAGGCATATGCAAAGAGAGTGGAATCCGCCAACCACTACGCCAAGGCAGAGGGGTTATTGCTGTCGGAATTGGGACTTGGGGATTTGAACTTGTTACCGACGTTATTCTACGAGAGCCGTTTCTTCGAAATCCGCCAAGCCGTCCGCCTCGATGCTGAATTCTTCCAGCCGAAGTATTATGCGCTGATTGACGCAATTCTCCGAACCGGTAAAGGTCGGTCGCTTGGTGAAATTGTAACACATTGCGAACGCGGCCTTCAGCCGCAGTATCAAGATGATGGCGAGATTGCCGTTGTCAATACCAAGCATATGGGGACGCAATTCCTTTCCGATGATTTCGAGCGCTGTTCCCATGTGGCATGGACGAAGCAGAAGAAGGCACGCCTGAAGCAATACGATGTTCTTTTTTACAGCACTGGCGCCTACATTGGACGAACCAACTGCTGGCTTAGCGATGAGAAGGCCATTGGCAGTAACCATGTCACTATCATTCGCCCGAACAGTGAGTGCAATCCAGTATACCTAGCTCTGTTCATGAACTCGGAAGCGGGGCTGATGCAGGCAGATTGCCATGCTCACGGAAGTGCCCAGCGCGAAGTCTACCCTAACGACTTGAGAGCCTATACCGTCTGGCTTCCACCAATGAAGAAACAAGAGAAACTTGCGAAGATGGTTTTGGATGCCAAGGCCGATCGAGATGAATCACACCGCCTTTTGGAGGAAGCGAAGCGGATGGTGGAAGAGGCGGTGTTAGTAAGCCACTATTAGGATGTCTGTCGCTCCAATAGAAATTATTGATGCATTCGAATCGATTTTGGATATTTTTCTTTCAGATATACGTCATCGCGAACGTGCTTCATTCATTCTCTGTGACAACTTGGTCGAGATGGCGTGCAAGACAAAACACGTTCAATACTGTAGGCGGAATGGTAGTGCGCCAAATACCCGATGCAACTTTCACGAAGCATTAGTTTTGCCGGGAATTCGTCGGCTTTCTCAAGAATTCCGGGAACGACTTCAGGGGCGTAGAGATGTGAGAAATCTTATGCAACATGAAAGTGCCTCTGTAGCCGTTGATACACAGACTGCTGCTGATGCTATAAAAGATATTCCTGTTTTACTGGATAGAATATGGGGTGATGATGCAATAAACAATCTTCGTCCTTGGCAACTTGTAGCTATGCGTATTGTACGTCTCTATTCCTCTGAAGGTAATGCAAATATCCGCCAGTTATTTGAAGACCAAATGCGCGCAGAACAATGGCGGGGAAATGCAGAAGAACGACCCCCACGAATTAATGAAACAATTATTGAATGCGGGCTTCGTAATCATTGGGCAATTGCCGTAAAACAGAACCCACACCAGGTTGAACAGATATTGAATAACCTCAGTGTGGAATAATGAAACAAGAGAACTACATTAGTGATAAAAACAGATTTAAAAGGCAATAGATACATATGAAAGCTCAGATCATAGAAAAAAAGTAAATCAAAATGGTGATGACTTGCTGGTCTCCCATATTGGAACTACAGGCACTATTGCCATCCAGAACTGGTATCTGGGCAATCAATACCAGACCGAAATCTTCCGGGCCAGTGATGGCAGCGCCTTATTGAATACCCAGGTTGAACAACTCATTCAGGCCATGGCAGGGTTCAGTGCAGAATCCGGTCTAGACTGGGCGAACGCAGTACAACAGCGCCCGGAAGAAGTTGAAACCATCCTGGCTTCATCATGGCAATCAGCCGCATAGGAAGATTTTAATAAGTAAAAAAGTCAGGCTACCCCGGTTTTATAACTGTTTTTGTCACAGGGTAAGCCTTGCTTCATACATGCGTTATGAGATAGCATATTGGTGTTTTAACACCAATATGAGGTAGTTGTTATGAGCCGTTTAACCATTACCCTTTCTGAGTCCCGTTACCGTGCACTCAAGGAGGCGTCAGCCCGGCGTAACAAAACCATAGGGCAATTGATCGATGAAAGTCTTGAATTTTACGGGATCAAGACCAGCGAGGACGCCAAAGAACTGCTACGCCGTGCACGCTCACGTAGTCATCTGACCGAAGTGCAAGCGTTGAAACTGGCGGATAAACATGTCCGGGCAATCCGGCGTCCGTGAAAAAGCCGGTTATTATTGACACAAATGTTCTGGTGGCTGGTTTCCTGACTGCACGCGAATTTTCACCGGTGGTGCAGATCCTGGATGGCATGTTGTCCGCAGCATTTCCCTTTGTTGTCTCGGAAGCATTGTTTGCTGAATATCGTATGGTGTTGCTCCGCGATGAATTGCGCAAGATACATGGTTTAACTGGTAAAGAAATAGATGCTATTTTGATTGAGTTGGTACGGCAAGCCATAATATTAACTCCTGCTCCAGCACAGGAGGCACCTGATCCCGGTGATCAACATTTGTGGGAATTACTCGCAGTACGGAACGATTTGTTGCTGGTGACAGGTGACAAGAAACTGTTACAGGATGCAGGAATGAGAGGCCGTGTGATTACACCAAAAAAATTTATCGAGGATTTGACCTGACAGAATCAAGTGGAGGATTTTGCACTATCTGTTTTGGCGGCAATGCCGGGCGGAAACAGGGGACAACCACTGAAACCTCGCCCGCCTTGTGCATGGCCTGGATATTACGCCAGTATTCGGCGATCAGCAGGTCTCTGAAATCCTATTGCATCATCAGAGAATTCACTTAAATACTTTC
>Ga0209541_10011264_pt1 | contig 14029 bp, 19 predicted proteins | sample RifCSPlowO2_01_FD_184027 | JGI IMG/M metagenome (GOLD analysis project Ga0209541, IMG submission 184027) | Groundwater microbial communities from Rifle, Colorado - Rifle CSP2_plank lowO2_0.1 (SPAdes) (version 2) | ecosystem: Environmental > Aquatic > Deep subsurface > Groundwater | place... | reverse complement strand
AACGACTGAAGTATTATCTTTTTTCATCACCATTTCAATCTTTCCCTTTTGGGAAGTATATTTAATAGCATTATCAATTATATTCAAAATCGCCCTTCCCAGCTTATCTTTAAATCCGTAAATTGTAATATCTCTGACGAACGAACCTGAAACGACAATTTTTTTCGGTACGGCCATTTTCTGTGTGGTTTCCAAAAGATCTTCCATCAGGTCGGTAAGATTAAAAGACTTGGCGTTTTTTTGCTCTTGCGGTGTCTCTGACCAAGCTAAGTCTAAAACGTTCTTTAAGGTAGTCGAAAGACGGTGAGTTTCGGAAAGCGCTTCCTCTAGAGCTTTTTGGTACTCGGTGTTCTCTCTTTTTTGCTGAAGAGCTACTTCTATAGTACTTAGCAAAGTTGCAAGCGGGGTCTTCAATTCGTGTGCCACATCTGCGATAAATTGCTGTTCACGCTTAAAAGCATTGTGCAATCTGTCCAAGAGTTCGTTAAATGAATAGGCGAGTTCTCCTAACTCGTCATCACTCTGAATATCGTCAATCCTGTCATCAAGATTTTTGCTTGAGATCATCTTCATTTTTGAAGCTAAATAAGTCAGGGACCGGGTAATTTTGTAAATGACGGTAAAACCAAAGACTGCCAAAGTTAAAAAAAGCATAGCGAGAAAAAAAGTTCCGTTTTTTAAAGCAAGTACATGAACTACCAACACGACAAATATCGTCATCAGGAAAAGACTGACTGTATACCAGATAAAAAGACGGCTCTTTAGACTTTTGAACATATCTTTATGAGATCCTTCGACTCCCTTTTGATTGCACTTAGGGTCGCTCAGGATGACTTCGCTATCGCTCAGTCATTTTGTAACCTACTCCGTGAATCGTCTGAATAAGTTTATTTTTGAATCCTGAATTGATCTTTCTTCGCAAGGTCGTGATAAACACATCAACCACATTTGATAAGGCATCAAAGTTATAATCCCAGACATGTTCCGTAACCTGGGTCCGTGTCACAATAGTATTTTTATGGCGGAGAAGATATTCAAGAATCGCAAACTCCTTTGGAGTTAACGGAATGATTTTATTACTCCTTTTAACGATATGCTTTGCCGGATCCAGTTCCAGATCGTCGAGTTTTAAGATTGGATCAGCTTCATTATGACTTCTTCTGATCAGCGCCTGAATACGGGCTTTGAGTTCTGCAAAGGCAAAAGGCTTGGCAAGATAATCGTCAGCTCCGCTTTCCAGGCCTTTTACTTTATCTTCAATTTTGCTTTTGGCTGTAAGCATAAGAATTGGAGTTTTGATTTTTTTATTCCGTAGTTCATGGCAGACTTTTAGTCCGTCAACTTTGGGAAGCATTAAATCCAGCATGATCAAATCATAAGATTCAGACTCTGCAAGATAAAGCCCTTCTTCGCCGTCAAAAGCCTGATCGACGGCAAATCCTTCCTCAACTAAGCCTTTTTTAACCACATTAGATAATCGACGTTCATCCTCGATAATCAAGATTCTCATACGTCTATGATACAGGAGAAAGATGAAGATTTTATTAAGATTTTGTCTTTACTAGTATAGGATTTTTATTTGCTAGACTAAAGAATGACTTCACTTTTTTTTCTTTCTGCTTTTTTGGCTGAAGTTGTTGGAACTGTCGCCGGATTTGGGTCATCAACCATATTTCTTCCTCTCGCGCTTCTGTTTATTGATTTTAAAAATGCTCTGGTTTTAGTTGCGTTCTTCCATATTATGGGGAATATTGGAAGAATTGGTTTTTTTAGGAAAGGACTCAATATTGAACTTCTTATAAAATTTGGCGTTCCGAGTATTTTTTTTACTATAGTAGGCGCGTTACTTGTTTCACTTATTACTCAAAATATACTTAAAGGAATTTTAGGAATTTTTCTTATCTCATATTCTTTGTATTCACTTTGGAGAAAGAACTTCCGTATAGAGTCTTCGACGCCGGTTGTTATAGTCGGAGGTTCGTTATCAGGTTTTTTAGCCGGGCTCATTGGAACAGGCGGCGCACTGCGTGGAGCATTTCTAACCGGTTTTGGTTTAACGAAAGAAAAGTATATAGCAACTGCAGCGTCAATTGCTCTGGCAGTAGATCTGACAAGAATACCCGTGTATCTAGGTCAAGGATTTCTTGAAAACCGTTATTACTGGTATCTGCCCATATTGTTTGTTCTGGCTCTTTTGGGTTCATTTACCGGCAAAAAGATCGTAAAAGTATTTCCCTACAAAATATTCAGAAGAATAGTTCTGGTGTCTTTGCTTTTAGTTGGGTTGAAGTTCCTGTTTGAGTGGTTCGTGTAAAGTACATTCATAAAATCTTCATACTTTATCTTTTAGACTGAAGATGATGCAGGATAAATTTGCCCGCTTTTCTTTTTTAATACTCTTTCTTGGTTTAACGGCTGCACTTTTTACAATAATAAGTAGTGTTTTACACACAAGCTTAAGCACAAAAATTCAAAATAAGCCTTCTGAAATGGTTGGTCCCGGAACAAAATTTTGAAAAACAATATATTAAATTGCGGTCATGTTCTTGCCGTTTTGTTTTCTAAAAAACACATACCAACTCATTAGAACTGTATAGCCTGAATAGAGGACAATCTGTACCAAATCCATCTTTTGGGTAACTCCGAATATGGCCTTAATCATATCACCAATAAATGTACCGCCTTGAGGCATAAAAGCCAGGGTCATTTTTCCTATTTCCGGCATCAATCCTGCCTCGGCAAATTCATGCACTCCCCGTGAGAGCAAACCGGCTGCAAAAAGAATGAGCAGAATACTTGTTATCCGGAAAGCATAATATACCGGTAATTTGAGAGTTGCAGCAAAAAGTGCGAATGAAATAAGCAGACCGCCGATCAACCCTCCCATAAATCCGGTAAATATATTTTGAGGATTTGAAGAGAAATAGATCGTTGATAAAAATAGTACAATCTCAAATCCCTCCCTGAATACGGCGGTAAACACAAGAATAAAAATCCCCTTTTGCTCTTCCTTCTCAACTATCTCTTTAATTTTTTTCAGCAAATGGACTTTATAGCGTGAAAAGTATTTATGCAGGAAAAACACAGCCCAAGTAATGAATACCGCTGAGGTGATCATGAGAATCCCTTCAATAAATTCTTCTGTTTTGCCGGAATATATTTCCTGTACTTTTAATCCTAAAACGCTTCCCAAACCTAACAAAAGCACGCTGACTAAAGCTGCAGCTCCTGTTGCTAACCAGACAGTCCTTATGCCTTTTGTTTGATTTAATTTCACTAAGATACCTAAGATGGTAGCAACTATTAACGAGGCCTCGATGACTTCTCTCAAGGTAATAAGAAATGCCGGTAGCATATGTTTTTTAGGAAAAACTTTTAATTTTTACCAATAAAAAACGACCTGTAATTTAAGGCCGTAGAAAATAATGTCAACAATTTTTGAGGTCGGGAGCAATCCTCTTTACTATGAACTCCCTTTAGAGAAAAAACAGCGATTTCATCTTTTTATTATAGAAATATAACCGGTTGAAAATCAACTGCAAATTATATTGCCTGGTTAAATCACTATTCCAGACAATTTTCTATACTGAATTCGCGGGAACACTCGTAATCTGTTTCGCCCTGTTTTATCTTTTCTACCCGGGCATTAGTCAATATTAAAGAAGCAGATACTATTAAAAATATACTAAAAGATGCTGCCACTAAAACGCTCTTCGTAAAACCTTCTACTTTTTGCGGATTTTTAAACGCGGTAATTAAATCGTGAAGACCAAGGAAAAAAATTCCTCCTGCAGGAAGAGTCCCGAGAAAAGCTTCTTCACCTATACTAGGTTCATAGAACTGCAAAAAATAAAAATATAGTAGCAGAGCTGAAATGATAAAAATAAATTGATTAGTCAAAAGAGCGAAAAATCCCGTTCTGATTCTTTTGGAAAGAAAAAACGGCAGAACCAGAAGAATTCCTTCCGGAAACTCATGCAATCCCAAAACTGTTACCGGAGCCAAAGTAAGCTTTAGCGGAATATAACGCGAACCCTCAAAAAAAATCTCGGAGATGCCAAATCCTTCGCTGACTTCATGAACCCCCAATAGTAAAAAAATTAATATGCTGAACGTTTTATGATTATGAATGTTGTCAACTTCGGACTTTTTGCTGATAAGATGAAAAAGAGTCATTAAAACAAAAAGAGTTAAAAAACCGGTAGCAAAACCAGACGCTACGTATATAAGATTAAACTCCATTAATTTGATATTAATTAAATGCACAATAAGTAGATCAAGCGCCAAAATTATCATTAAATAACCTGAGAAAAACTCCCAGGCTTTTTGATTGGCTTTAATTTTGGAAAGATAAAAATAAGCAATAAAGCCGCCTATTAAATTAAAAGCAGTTATCAAACCGAGCATTATATAAAAAGTCATTGAATTAGACTACCATAACGTAAGAGATTAAGGAAGAAGAAATCCTCCTTTATAGCCAGGAATCCACCAGGGAATAAAAACATAGATCATAAAAGCCATGCCAAAAATTAAGGAGAATACAATATATAAAAGTATCAGTAACGCATAGTCTCCAAGGTTTTTATGATCTTTCTTATCACAACATCTACCCCAATATGAATGGAGAAAAAAGAAGAGAACACCTGCTAAAAGCAGCGGGAGTAAAAATAATTTTTTGTCTCCTTCCTGCCGTAGTAATAAAAGATAGCCTGATGTAGTGAGAAAAATTAATAGTGCGCCACAACAGACGAGATGAAAAAAGAAAAAAGGAATAACCGTCCCGATAAACTTTTTCACAAACAAAGTATAAATAGAAATGATTAAAGTTTTATGAAGAAGGATTAATTTTTAAAATAAGTACAAACTTGACCCGGGGTTACATTTTGTGTTGGTAAAACAGTTGAATTGGGCGGTGTCGGAGTACGTGTTCGAGTCGGAGTGAGACCGCCCGGAGTGGGAGATATAAAAATAGAAGTTGGACTAATTGGCTGTGTCGGACTGATTGTTACGGGTGTCGACGACTTGATAATCTCAAATTGATCGACCACCTGACCGGCTATACTTTTAAAATACCCGGTCGCTCTATTAGGGTTTCCGCCGACGTTAAATGTGATAAAAAGCGCTCCAAAAGGCGAACTTCCTCCCTGATCCGTAGTCCAGATATTTGCCCAGATATAGTTACACCCCGATCCTCCCCCATAAGGATACGATGTGGGAAGACACCTATCCTGATTTCTGGGTCCGTTTCCTCCCAGTCCCGAAACAAAAACAAAGGTTTTACCCGGAGCTACCAGGACGCTATTTGGATTTCCGGGTATACCACCGACCAGTGGATGTTGAGCCGTATCAACTGTGAGACTTTGAATATTGGTTAGTGTTTTTGTTCTTTCATACGTATGCTCGTGGGCAGTTGCTATAATAGCTCCTTGTTGTCTGCAGGCTTCATATACGGCCCACCCCATCTCATCGGTTTTGCTCCCAACCTGCATTGTGCCTTGATTTTTATGCCAGGAACAGATCTTCCAGGTATGATTATCTGTCTGGAGCTGGCTTTGAATATATGGAGCATATGTACTGGTTCCGATCGAGTTACCCTGAAGTCCGACAAATATCATTTTTAATCCTTTATAAACGGCAGAATACAACTGATCATTTAAGTCTGGGTTATCCGGGACAACCCCGATTCTTGCGAGTCTATCCTTTTGGAATTTTGCATAACACCCGTCAGGGTCACCGCAGCCTTCCGCCCAGGATGTATTATCATGATTTCCAACCGAAACAAAGTAAGGAAAATTTGCACCCAAAACAGAATCTATCTTACCCCAAAAAGCAGTTGCATTATAGGAATAATCAAAATCCCCTTGATGAAGTACTGCCTGCGCCCCCTCATTTTTAATTAAATTAAGCACTGCTGTTGCGTTGTTACCATTACCTGCATCACCAATGAAGGCGACTTTAAAATTAGGGTCGGTAGATACTTGAGCCTGAACATTTGGAATAATAAAAAACAACATGCTCATGGAAAAAAATAATGTGGTAAACAGGCGGTTAATATTAATAAAAATATTGGTTGACATAAAAGTTTTAAATTACAATTTTTGCTGCAGGGGAATCTCTAGAGAAATTTCCGTTTTTCCATCTTCGCTTTCTGCAAAGACATTGACAATTTGGTCTCCTTTTTTTGCGGTAAAAGCAAATTCACTCTCGATCCCTTCTATCTGTTCATTGTAAATCAACCAACCCAGTTTTTGAAATTCCAGCTTATACCAGATCATTGCTTCTCTAGGAGGTGTATTAATCAAATAGTCTGCCTCGTATCCGATTCTTACGCCATCTTCTTTTTTATAGGATTTTTCCACCGTAGAATTGGGCAAAACAGGAAGCTCTGGAAATCCGTCGACCAGTCTTCCCTGTGCCGACACTTTTCCGGGTTCTTGCTGTTTATTTTTCTGCACCGCAATAATAGCCAGAAAAATTAATACCAAGATTATTAAAAGGACGTGACCTCTTTTTATCATATTATTAACATAATATATGTTTTTCAAAAGTATTTTCAGCAAATTATTTTTCGACGATTAGTCTGCCTTTTTGGCCACTTGATTTGTGTCCAGAAACATCGCAAAAAAACTCGAATGTCCCGGGCGTATCTACTTTAAATGAAAAGGATTCAAATTTTTCCGAAAGTTCTTTTTTAAGAGATAAATATTTTTGCGGTTCGTATATAACAAACGTATGATAACCGTCATTGGTAATATTAAATTCCAACGTATCGCCAACCTTAGCACGAATCGTGCTTGGGTCAAAGAAAAAATCGCCAGACTTCATGTTGATCTTTATAATGCGGGGTTTTTGCAGTTCCTGATATTTTTGAAATAAAATAAAGCCGCCTATACCCAATATAAATAAAAACAACAGGATCAAGTTGATTTTAACTTTCATATAACTTCAAACTGGCTTATCATTCCCGCTTCCATATGTTCGGGAATATGGCAGTGGATTAACCAGGTGCCGGGATTGTCCATCTGTGTTAATAGTTCAACCGTATCTCCTGTCTGAATGAGAGTCGTATCTTTCCAAACTAAATTTGAGCTGGATTGACCATTAGTTGATAAGACTAAGAATTTTTGTCCGTGGATATGGATTGGGTGTTGCATCGGGTGCATGGATTGATCATCGTTAAAGATCTTAATTTTGACAGTATCGCCTTTTTTGAACTCCCAACCAATATACATATTTTCTTTTTCCGACTCTTGGTCTATTAGTTTCCATGTGAGCGTATTAGTCGTCGATTGAACATTCATCATTCCCATATCGTCTTCCCATTCGATTTTCTCAACCTCTCCCATAGACATTTCCCGGTCTTCCATCATCTCTCCGTTCCCCATCATATGTTCACCCATTGAACTGTTATTTTCGGGCGCAGAAGAGCCCATCTCTAAAGTTAATTTTAGGTCTTTATCCGCTGGTTTATTAAAAAATGATTTTAATGGTTTTAAACTATCTATTAGATCCTGGTTTTCCCGAAGCACCGGAAGATAAGTTGTTGTTACCGGATGCTTTTGGACATCAATTGTCCCTAACGCATAAGTTTGATCTGGAGTTTGATTAAGAATTTGGTACTCACCGTCTTTAGCGAAGGCAATTTCGACAATCTGGCGTTCCGATGGACCAATTATCACACTATCAACCCATTGCTCATGTTCATATTTACCGTTATCAGAACCCACAAGCTTCATTCTGACATTGGGAATGGTAAAATTAAATACACGGGCGTTGGCGGCATTAGTAATATAGAAACGGACTCTCTCGCCCTGTCTGACTGATAATTTGTAGTTGTCGTCTCCATTGATAAACATTGTATTGCCAAATCTGCCCATAAGAGTATGATCAATAACTGATTTATCAAAATTGGCGATCTGACCGCCTTCGATTAGAATATCGTCCAGGAAAAGCGTCTCTTCACGGTCAACCTCTCCCCAATAATCAGGAGAATTGGGAGTCACGAGGAAATTACCATAGAGTCCCAACTCCTGTGCGTAATCTTCACGCACATGCGGATGATACCAATATATGCCAACGTCGGGAAAAGTCATTTTGTAGGAAAAGCTTTCCCCCGGCTTCACTGCTTTTTGAGTAATGTCGGGGACTCCGTCAAACTGATTGTCGAGCCGTACTCCGTGCGAGTGGATCGTTGAATCAACATCGGTATTATTTTTAAAATTCACTGTAATTACGGCATTTTGAGCAACTTTAATCAGCTGCCCGGGAATTGAACCGTTATAAGCAAGCATCTTCACATCGTTTCCGCCTATATTCTTTTTTACTATGCTAGCGGTCAGATCATAAGTGTCGCCATTTTTAAGTTCAACAGTAGTAGGGTCAGTCGCCGCAGGAAGAATGCCAATTTCCTGTGAAAAATTAACTCCTTTCTGACTGTTTTTTGAATAAAACATGTTCCAACCGAAATACAAAATGGTAAGAAACAAAATAGCGATAATAGCTATGACAAAATATCTTTTCATATAAACAGGGAAACATTAAATTGTACCTTAAAAAAATTAAGAATTAATTAAAAAAAGGTTATAATAGCATTATGAAACTTACCATAATTTTAACAAGTAAAGACCCCGAAACCAACTGGAATGCATTTCGTCTTGCCAATCTTGCTTTAGGGAAAGGTGACGAAGTTCAAATATTTCTTTTAGGTGAGGGAGTTGAATATGATGCGATACATCAGGAACAATTTGATATCCAAAAACAAGTTGCCAGTTTTCAAAAATCACAAACTGCAAAAATTTTAGCGTGTTCAACCTGCATGAAAATTCGAAACAAAGATAATTCACCAACTTGTCCTTCTGGGGGAATCGAAGATTTGTATTTCCTGGTAAGAAACAGTGATAAAGTGTTAACTTTTTAAAAAATATGAAACAATCTTTAATACTTTTACTTTTGTTTGTCACTGTTCTAACTACATCATCTATTGTTTCTGCTCAAGCAGTAGCTCATTCTAACTTGTCAACTGACGATCACACTGCCCGTGAGGAAGCGAATGGAAAAGAAATCTGGGAAAAACTACAAGCAAAAAGGCTCAAATGTGCAAATTTGACCGACAATAACTTTGAAGCGCTTGGCGAATACTTTATGGGACAAATGGCTGGTGAATCTCACGAGGCCATGAATAACATGATGGAGACTATGATGGGAGAAGAAGGAGAGCGGCAGATGCATGTGGTTATGGGCAAAAGATTAAGCGGCTGTCAATCCAAAGCTCAACTACCGAAAAATGTAGTGGATTTCATGCCGATGATGAACATGATGATGGGTATGATGGGAGGAGGTGGTAATCCTATGATGGGAAATTATGGCTGGAGTAGTATGGGTTGGATTCCGATGATCTTTTTTTGGGCGATTCTTATCCTTAGTGTAGTTGCTCTTATCCGTTATCTGGGCGGTTCAGGAAAAAGAAATGATGAATATAGATCGCCTCTGGATATTTTAAAAGAACGCTATGCCAAAGGAGAGATCGGCAAAAAAGAATTTGAGGAAATGAAAAAGGAAGTAATATAACTGGTTTCTAAAAAGTAATAAAGTCTTTTATTTTCTTTTCATCATACGATTCCAAAATGTCGCGTTTACCAAGTCTTGTTAATATGATTTTTCCGTCATAATTACCCGGGGCTAAATACACATTTTCAGAATATTTTTTAACAAACTGTTTTAGTTTATCAGTCAATCCTTTCTCGCAGATGTATTTTTTACAATTGTACTGAATGACTACTCCTGGTTTTCCTTTCCCGTCGGCGTGTTCAAGCATATGTTTTTGGATAGACTCCGGCATTTCCTGATCAGATATGTGCGAGGGAGGATTCTGTTCAATGTGTCCTGTTATATCAATCGGAGGTAATTTAGATTGAGCCGGTTGAGATTGTTTATACCAAATAACTACGCCTATCAGAACTACAACCAATAGCAGAGCTGAAGCTTTAATCGTAAGGTTTTTCCAGTTGAAAGTATTTGATTTCTTCTCTGGATGAAGTTTTTCTTCAAGTTTCATAAGGTACCTCCGTTCTCTTCTGTTAAGCTGTTGTTTACTTTTTAGTTCATCTATTTGTTCCTGAATAGTTTGCGTATTCATTGAGATATTACAATTTTAGTGATTTTTATCACATTTTTCAATCAATAAACCGGCAGCCAGTAGCTTATTTCTTAACTATTTACTTTTATACTCCTTCGCTCTCAATTTATAACTAATGAATATGATAGAGCTTCGGAAGTATTACCTACACTGATAATCCAATCGTATAATGCCTCGAAGCTATCAAATCTTTTTATTTGATTGCGAAGTGGCATTATTAAAAAATTCAATACTCCAGCCTAATAAATAGCCAAAAAGCCAGGCGGTAACAACAGAACTGATTAAACCTACTACAAATAGCCCCGAACCTGAATCAGCTTGGCCAGCGTTAGTTAGATCAATAATATGGAACCACGATCTACTGATTTGCAGAAACAGTTCAGGGAAAATTGAGACTAAAATCCGGCAAACAACATAGACTATTCCGATAGTCAGCGCAAATGCATTGGCTAAAACCATTTTGTTAGTTTTCATTATTATCACCCTCTTTCATCAATAAATTATTTTGAATATTTTTTAAGCAAAAAGACGAAAATTGAAACAATTGATATAAAAATAATAATATCAATAAAAGTGTTCTGGAAGTATTTGGCAATATTAAAAATAAACATCCGGACTGTTTTACCGTATCCATCCATCTGCTGCATCTCTATTTTTCCCAAAAAGTTAAATATGGCGATTAGTATTCCTGACAAAAAGAATATACCGGCCCCCAAATATTTAAGGACAGTATAAATTTTCTGTCTGTTTCCGCCTGATAATTTGCCCGTTGCTGATTTATAAAATATCGAAAGGATAAATAAAGGAAAAACTATTCCCAATACATAAGAAAACGAAACAATTATTGCTTGAAATAAAGAGGGTGAAAGAGTGGTAAGAGTTATTGCCGCAAATAATACAGGCGCACAACAGGCTGAAGTCAAGCCGGACATTAATCCCAAGCCAAAGACTGAAACCGTATTAATTTTTTTATCAAGCTTGGGTTTGACGTGAAAAAACTGCGGAATATGAAATACAGGTTTAATGGTCATAAAACCCATAAAAATCATAAAGAGTGCGCCAAAATAATATATCTGTTTATGATAGTCATCCAGGAAAAATACGAAGAAGCGGAATCCTAAAGCAACAGGAATAAGTATTAAGGATAAACCTAAGGCAAAAATCAGTGTGTAGTAAACTATTTTTTTCTCATCCTTAAATATTGTTGCAATATAGGAAGGAAAAAGAAATGTTATGCAGCAGGGGGCAAATAAAGCCAGAACTCCGGCCAGAAATGAAGCTGTTAATGATATTCCGAAGATAAAATTTGCATCCATTTTAATTTACGAATGCCTTGACTTTAAATATCAATTTTGAATTATCGGGATCGTTAGTGTTCATATAGACCTCCCTTTCAACCAAGCCATTAACCGGCATTACAAATGGCCTGTATGTAACCCTGACTTGGGCTTCAGTTTGAGGAGCTATCTCAAAAACTTCAGTTCCCGGTGAATGCATTCCGAATTCTTTACTTTCAGAACCCTTGTAGATGATTTGCCCAACGGTACAACCACAGCTTGAGTTGACATCGGAAAGTTGCAGCGGTTTTGTTCCAATATTTTTTACTATAAAGGTTGCTTTTTGTGAATCGGATACTTTAATTTTTCCGAAATCTTTAAATGATTCTTTAACTTCTGCAATTGGTTTTTCCTTATCCTTTGAAGAATAAGATAAAACTTTTGACTGCGGTTTACTGGAAGAATTCAAAAGTAAGTACGAACCGATGATAAAAACTAAAGAAAAAATAACTATACCTGCAACCAATTTTTTGTTACCCATATTATGTTTGGAAAAAATTAATAATATCTTGTTGTGCTATTTTTCCTTGAAAATTATGTTTGTAAAATTGAGCTACTTTTTTTTAAGAACTGATTTAGTAAATCCTTTTTGGATTTTTCTAATTGATGAATTATTTTTACTAAAAGTTTATGAACTTCTAAACAACTTAAATCTTTATCTACCTTAAAAATAACTTGATTTAAATATTTTCGGCCTTTATGCAGATGATCGATAATCTCTTTTTTAGACTTCATACAGTATCTTACAAAGTGAAAGGTTAAGATTTTATGAAGATTGGGAGTATAGATTTGGAATAAATAGAGGAGATCGAACATCTTAGAACCGAATGAGCTTATAGTAGGCAAATATTATCTATCGCTTTATGGAATAAACTATCACCTTCTGGTCGGAGCTTTGTGGTGTCGTCTGACCCCAATCGTGCTGCGAACCGTGGACAAAGTTCGTACCCATTTTAGCTTTAGCTACATACATATTCCTACATTACAAACACTATAGTTCGCTCTATTTGAATAGGTTAAGAACTTCTATCAAGAATCTCCTGAATTTCCCATTTAGTGGGGTTTAATAATAATTATTTTTTGAATGTCATTCCCGCGAAGACGGAAATCCAAGCTAAAGATTCCTTTTAATAAGTAAAAAAACTATAATACTGTTTTTTTAAGGCTTTCATTTAAGGCGGTAGTGATAAGTTCTTCCAAATTTTGATATTCCCCAAAATCTGCTTTTTGAAGAGCTTTAATATATGCTTTTCGTTCATTTCCTTTTTCCGCTTTTATTTCAATAATTGGTAAATTTAATCGCATCAATATATAGCTAGTTAACATGCGGGCAGTGCGACCATTATAATCAACAAACGGATGAATATAAACAAACCGGTGCTGAAAATTAGCTAAAAGTTCAACTACTCGCTCTATAAAAGTTTCATCTGTGAATTTTGGCAATTGAGATATGGCAAACTCGATATCGTCACACAACACTTTTATCATTTCAGCAATTTGGGAAAAATGTGGAACTTCCTTTCCCGAATAGGTTACCTGAATAGTTCGAAATTTACCGGCATCATCTACTAAAATATCACTAAAACAATCTTTATTAACCTTCTTAATTAAATCCGCCGTAATTCTTTTATTATCTTTAGAAAATCCTTTAAGAAGAATTAATCCTTTCTTTGTTCCCAAAACCTCGAGTTTTAGTACTTTAAGTCTTGGAAGAATTCCATATTTGGTTTGTTTATAAGATGTGTCGCCTCCCTTAACCATGAATCAAGTATAGCTTATTTTAAGAAAGAGAAGATATCCTTTCGTGAAGCTTTAGGATGTTCTATCTTGGTATTACGATATATTGCCTCGGGTAAAAAAGCATTAAAAAATCTATTCAAAGCTGATTTCTTTTTTTTCATCTGAGAAAATTTTTTATAGTTAGCCTTTATTTGTCTATTCATATAGATATTGTAACATGCTTAACCTTAAAAAGGTTCGAACCTATCCAAGTCCGCTTGTTTTTTTGAAGCTAAATATTAGTGCTGGCGGACGTAGACGCTCTTCGAAGCTTTTGGACAACCACAAAAGAACAATTTTATATTCCCAATTTTAACGCGGTTTAACTAATATCTGTTTCAATTCTGAAACTCTATCAATAATATAGTTAGGATTTGTCTTTTTTATTTCATCTAAGTTGTAATATAATTTGTATTCTTTTATAAAAAACAGAGCCGTTTTGCTGCCGGCCGTATTCCCAATGAGGATATCGCTTTTGGAGTCACCTACGACCAAAACTTCTTCAGCTTTAATCTTTAATTTGTTAACTGCTTTAATTACAGCTTCCGGATCTGGCTTGGCCTTAACAACATCATCTGCGCTAATCACCAAATCTAGATAATTCTCAAGATTGTATTGTTTTATCATTTGGTCAATATACCACCTGTAAGCAAAAGTAATTATTGCTATTTTTATATCACTTCCTTTTAATTAGTTAATACTTGTTATCGTCTATAGGATTAAACTCTAGGCCACCAGTGGAATAGAGTCTTTGCGGTAATTATTTGTTTCTGGTTTA
>Ga0209541_10011263_pt1 | contig 14031 bp, 21 predicted proteins | sample RifCSPlowO2_01_FD_184027 | JGI IMG/M metagenome (GOLD analysis project Ga0209541, IMG submission 184027) | Groundwater microbial communities from Rifle, Colorado - Rifle CSP2_plank lowO2_0.1 (SPAdes) (version 2) | ecosystem: Environmental > Aquatic > Deep subsurface > Groundwater | place... | reverse complement strand
TTTGAAAGATATTTGCGCCGCAGAAAAAATAGATTATGATGAGCTTGCGCTGAAAAAGCTCGCCGCATTTGCGGACGGCGACCTGCGCGCCGCGATTAATGATTTACAAATGCTCGCCTCAGGAAAAAACGAAATCAAAGATTCTGACATAAATTTATTCGGCAGGGAGCGAGAGTCAGATGTTTTTGAAGTTTTGAAACTGGTTTTCAACGCAAAAAGTTCGGAACAAATATTTGAAAAGTTTGATTACCTAGATTTGGAGCTGAAGGATTTCCTGCTGTGGCTGGAGGACGGCGTGACAAAAGAATATTCATATCTGCAGGAGTTTGCCCATGCATATGAAAATCTTGGCGATGCAGACATATTTCTGCACCGCATCATGCGCAGGCAGCACTGGCGCTTCTTTGTGTATGCGAAACTGCTTGCTTTAGCTGGTGTGAACAAGGCCAGAATTTCCGCGAACAAGAAATTTGTTAGCTATGGTACTTATGGCAAGCCGGATTTGCTTTTGAAAATCTGGTCTGCCGCCGCGAAAAGAAAAAAGATGCAAGGTATCGCAGAGCAGACTTCAAACAAGATGCATACTTCTGCGCGAAGGATTCAGCAGGCGTTTTGGAAGTATTACGAGTTTATGGCGGAGAAGAATAAAGAATATTCAAACAATATTGCTAAGGATTTAGGATTAGAAATATGAAGTGCTGTTCTTGTAAAACTCAGCCTGCCATTTCAAGTTTGTACTTTAGGTCTGAAAAATAAGATTTTGGCCAAAAAGATATTGGATGTTCAATAGTAGTCGGCCGGCGATGCTCGTATTCGTATTTTGACATTATCAAATACGTGCCGCCTAAAGAACTGTTTAATATCAAAGCCACGCCCCAATCTCCACCATGATGACTTTCATAGTGAGATAATTTCCTGATTATATTACTAACTGCACGAACGTCTGTGCTATCTGCTATTCTAAATGGCGCTATTCGTTCCGCGAGTACGCGTCCAATGTTCGTTATTTTTGGTTTACCCATAGTTAGTATATTGCTCTTTAGCAATATAAATATAAAAACCTATCGCTATATGAATGAGTCTATATATGCTCTAAACTCAAGATCGACTAAACAAACCTCTGCCCCGAAGCCCTTTTGCTTCAGGTCTTCGTATTGTTGGCTAGCTCTTAGCATGGCCATTCCTTTGTTAACTATAAAATTTATTTCATTATTATTTTCGGATAAATAAAATCTGGTGGCTCTGCCAAAATTACCGCGTATTAATGGTTCATTTAAATACACAAGCGCAGATTTACCAATTATAAGGAGCGGTACGCTATGAGGGTCCGGCCAGTGGCTCTGCCCGTGTGCGCCGCGCACAAAAAGCCTTGATATTTTAAGCAAGTCTGTTTTTGTACTAAACGGTATGTCTATTTGCCATTCTAGGTAATCGTCGCATACAAGATTACCGAGCGCGTCCTTAAATTTCTCATAGTGTGATAGTGGTTTCTTATATATGCCAAGATTTATTCTACCAGTTCGGATGTCGCGGATACATTTACCTGGCAATAGCCTGCTGTGGGCATCACGATGCGGCCATTTTGGGTCCCAAAAATATGCAGATCCTTTGTTACGTATTTTATCATCCAAATCGCAAAAGCCAGCGTTATTTAAATCGCGGAGCATCGCCGCTTTATATTTTTCAGTTTCATGGCTGTGTGAAAAAGTAATAACTCTGTCTGATGTGGCTACGCAGTCAAACCAGCTGTAACCAGTTATTATTGGTTTTGGCAAAGCATTACGCTTAGCAGTAAGCAAGGAATCTAGCGTGCTTTTGATAGTTTCTCTTCTTTCTGCCCGAATTCCGCTTAAATCATTCAAAGTTAACATAACATAATATGCAATATAGATATTTATAAACTTATTGTTTTAACCGTTTCTAGCCAGAAATCCCCGCCCTTTAGGGCGCGGGATGAATGGCGTTAGTTTTATCTGTTTCAAAAAATAAAAATGCGTGGCGAGCGAAATCGCGCCACGCACTACTTCGTCAAAAGTAGCGTGAGCTCTCGTTCGCCGGGAGAAATAAAATGGCGAACATGGATTACCAACATTTTTCACATAAGGTTTGTGTGAACGTGCACCATTTGGAATGGTGCACAAAGTATCGGTACAGAATGTTAAGGAAGCAGGAGTATAAAAATCTTTGTGAATATATTTTGCGCGGAATCGCGCAAAAGCATGGCATAACAATCAGAGAGTTGAGCGTGATGCCAGAGCATGTGCACATGAGCATCGAGCTGCCGCCGGCAATGTCGCAATCAAAAGCTTTGCAGCTTTTGAAAGGCGGCAGCTCGTATCAGTTGATGAAGGCGCAGCCGAAATTTGGTCTGCGCTACCCGAGAAGAAATTTTTGGAGTCCGGGCGCGTACGCTGGCAGTGTTGGCTACAACACTGTTGACATAGTTGATAACTATGTCAAGAACCAAGAAGAAGTGCATCAAACGAGATTGTTAGATTTTGCTGCGGGAAGCCCCGCACTTTAGTGCGGGGAGGACGTCACTTACTTAGATTTTTATGATGCGTTAAAGTTAAAAACCAATCAATTCACATAAAAACATGAAAGCAATCATAATGAACTATCGCGGTTCCCAAAAGGAGCACCACAATAAGCAGATGATAATCAAAGCCGAAGGCATAGACAAAAGGGCAGATGCCGCCAAGCTGGTTGGCAAGACAGCCACATTCACAACCCAAACCGGCAGGAAGATTTCCGGAAAGGTCTCAAGCCCGCATGGCAACAAAGGCGCTGTCAGAGTTATCTTTTCGGAGAAGGGACTGCCGGGGCAGGCACTTGGGCAAAAGGTTGATGTTGATTAATTCCGCAGCAAGCCCCTCAGCACGCCATCACCAATCGCTGTCTTTCCAAGCTCTGATGCAGGCACAATCGGGTTGTCAGCAGGCTTTTCAAAAACAGAATTTATTGTGCCGATAAGATTTTCATCCTGCACGCTTTCCGCAGCCCACTTTTTAATTTTCGAAATCAAATCCCCTACTAAATCATCTTTAGAAAGGCGCCAATAATCCATTGTGTATTTGTATTCTGCCAGCATCACCTGCATTTTTGTATCATAGACTGCAAACGCAACCGGCTTTTCCGGCACAACAAAAATATCCACCGGCCCTTCCCTCTCCTTGTTCGCGAGCCTGCCCGTGTACTGCGCGCCATAGAATAGCAGGATTGCGCTGATATAGTTGCTGGCCATAAGACACCTCACTTTTAATTAACCCTGAAAAACTCAGTTATTGGATATGGCTTGTTCGTCGCCGGAGAATTCTCGTATATTTTCTTGACCTTGCCATTGGAAATTTCAAAACGCGCAAAAACACCGCCCGCTGGCTGTTTTAGGTAGTATGTGCCGGGCGGCCAGTTGGTACACACCGCCTGAACCCGTTTGATAAAGCTTTTTTTATCTTTCAGATCTTCTTTATGGACATAGAGATATTTATACTTAAGGTATGGCGCGGCAAAATTCTGCCTGACGCGCATTACTTCCAACCGCGGCTCAATCTTTTTTATCATACTTTATCACACTTTATCATATATTTTGTATTGCGGGACGGGCATAATGTTTACTTTGTAGGCTGCTGTTCGCTTCATACTATATAATAGTAAACAGGGTGTTCTATCACACAATAGGAAATCATAGTTTAAATAGTTTATCTATTCCACAATTGCGCGCGATGGTTAAGTTTTTAAATCGTGCGCCGATCATGCAGGCATGGCAGAACTGCTAGAAGAAATCAAAGGGCAAATAAAAGAAAAATGGCTCGGGTACGTTGGGCACTGGCTTAATGGCGGCTCAATGCAGGGCTATTTGGTTTACGCAGAAGACCAGTCAATTGATGTAAATGCTTTTCTCAGGCAAGTGTACGAAGAAACTGTAAGTTTTCTCGGAACACACAGCTTCAGAATGAAGTGCAGGCCGCGCTATGTTACTAAACATGATTTGGAAGGCGTAAATGCAAACGGGCTGGCACAGAGGCTCGCAGCAATTGCCGGTTACCCCGGAGTTAATTTTTTTGACAAACGCGAAAGGCAGCCAGAATTGCCGTTGTTCTTCATAGAATATTTGGATGAAATCCTTTCTGAAATGGATAAAATTGCAGAGCAGAAACAAAAACAAAGGGATGGCAAGCAGTATCCGCGCACGCTTATGGACGATGCCGGCATGTTGTTTAAGTGCGCGAATGATAGCAGGACATTCAATGTTTTCTGTTCAGCCAGAGATTATGAGAATTCTGTTTTTGTAGATTATGATGCAAGGCCATATCTGATTTATTTGGCAAACAAGCTGGAGCGCGCACAGATAGAACCGCCGATGGCAGAGGTCCACCGCCGCTTCAGTGATATGCAGATGCATTGTGTACTAGAAGAGCAACAACTGCAAGAAAAAGAATCAGAGGGCAAGGAACTATAAACTAATAATAAAAACTCGCCACTCGGAGCCTATCTGCGGACTAAAGTCCGCAGTATTTGCGGCTCCTCGTCATGCAGGCGAGTTTTTGAATTGTGAATAAAGCCGAATTACGATTCGGCTAATATCGCTAACGCGACAGCGCACTACAAGAGAAAAATCCGCAGATTTTTCTGTGCCAAGAAAAAAGCAGAGCTTTTTTCTCTGGAAGTGCGGGGTATCGATGAAAACTCATAGAGTTTTCAGCGTGCTAGAAAATTCCCGACGGAATTTTTTACATAAACCCAGCGCTTCACAATAACTAAAAATAATGAGCGAATAACTAATAACCAACAACGATTTTACTGCGCCTCAAACCTCTGTGGCTTTGGCCTCTTGATTGTAATCGGGAGCACGCCAGTATCAAACTCAGTCTTTGCGATATCGGTTGTTTTGAAAAGATTTTCCGGCTTTTTGATTAGCATTGGCGCACCCATTGCCAGCTGTAACGCGCGAGCACCAATAATCCTTGCCGCCTCAAAATTTGTGTATGACATGCTTATTCATCTCATTAAACTGTTTTTAAGCCTTACTGATGTGCTTTCTCAATTCCTTTCCCTTTTCAATCGCCCTTTCCAGCAAATCTGTGACTTCCTGCTGCGTGAAAGTGCCGGGCCCGCCCTTCTGCATGGCACAGGTAGTCCCGTCCTCAAGCGTTGAGATTGACAGCCTCGCGTCTGCATTGCTTTCCTCGCGGTTTGTTGTGTCAGAAAAGATTACGCCATTCAGCTTTGCAAATGTTGTCAGGACTGGCAGCTTCTTCACGGGCAGTTTCTCTTTTGTGAATTCCTTATATTCAACCTTGTCTTCCGCCTCGTTGTATTTTGGCATCACAGCAGTTTTCAGCGCAGCTATTGCGCCGAGCGCGGCAGCATCCAAAAGGTTTCCGTCGTCATTTAGCGGGTAAACATCTATAAACACCGTCCAGACCTTTTCTTTTGGCACGATGCACAGCTTGCTGACATCAATGCAGCCCGACTCGCGGATGCCGCGGTCAACTACGCGTGCAAGTTCCACAGACTGCGGGCTTGGCGGGCCTGGCTCAAAATCAGGGTTTGCAAGCGGTATGAGTTCTGAATTTACCATCAGTATGCCTTCCTCAGGCGAATCCGGAAACGGCGTATCAACATCCATCTTCACGCCAACCAAAACCTCAGTGTTTCCGATTTTCACGCGGGCAGAGCCGCTTGAGCGCTCAATCGCACCGGTTTCAATCTTGACATTCCTGTAGTCAAACAGCCCGCGGCCGTCCTCGCGCTGCTCTTTTTTCAGAAGGGCAGACAAATATGATTTAATGACTTCAACCGCCATTTTCTTCACCCTCTTCCGCGCCTTTTTTTTCAATCAGGTATTTTTCATGCAATGCCTTTTTCTGCAGCTCATAAATATTTTTGCAAGCCTCAATATTCATTCTTACCATTTCCACAACCTCATCTTTTGTCAGCTCGCCATCCATCTGCAGCAAGGTAATCTCGCCAGTGCGCGGCATCATTGCCATCGGAACATCCGCCTCGCCATAGTTATCTTCCAGCTCAAACATATCCAACACAAGCTTGCCGTCTGCCTTCCCTGATGCAACTGACGAAACAATGTCGCGCATCTCAATTCCCGCGTCTGCAAGCGCAACCGCGGCGGCAGTTATTGCTGCGCATCTTGTGCCTGCATTTGCGTTTGTAACTTCGGCATAAACGTCAATCTTTGTCTTCGGGTATTTTTCCAGAAAGATTGCCGGCGTCAGGGCGTCGCGCATGATTTTTGAAATCTCTGTTGAACGGCGGCTTGCCCCGGGCCTTGACCTTTCTGGCGTTGAGAACGCAGCCATATCATACTTGCATTCCAAATATGCTTTGTTCGGGTCTGACAAATGCCTCGGGAAAACTTCCCGTGGCCCATAGACTGCAACTGTGATTTTTGTCTGGCCCTGCTCAATGGATGCAGAGCCATCCGCATTCGGAACAACGCCTGCTTTTATCGCAATCGGGCGAAGCTCGTCAAACTTCCTGCCATCCAATCTCTTTCCGTTAACAATCAATTTTTCCGGCGCACCAAATTTTGAACCCATTCTATCCTCCTTTCTCCAGCATGCGCTTTATTTTATCAGTTAAACCAGGCATGTGGCTTTCTTTTTCAATTATTTTTATTATTCTTGCGACCATCGCTTCGTTTTCCGGCTCGCCCTTAATCCACACCAAGCCGTTCTGGCCAACCGTGATGTCGCAGCCCGATGCGTCTTTCAGCATATTGACCATGGAGCCTGCCTTACCGATGATGCGCGGGATTTTTGTCGGCGAAACCTTAATTATGTTTCCGCCCATGAGTCTTCTGTAAGGCTTGAACTTTGCTGTGAGTTTCACAAAAAACCCTTCAGAAATAGTTATGATTTCGCACAGAGCGTAATCCCCTAAGTCAAAGTATTTTGTCATCGGCGTCCTGTTTGTGTCAATGTACTCAGATGATGCCTCGCCGATGTTTAAATCCGCAAGATACGGGCTGTCAATATCCAATATCCAGCCAGAGTGTGAGATGTTTACAACCTTTCCGATTACCACATCGCCCTTGCGCGGCATGTATTTGCCTGCAAGCGGTATTACTTTTATTACCCTTCCTTTTACAGATGCCACGCCAATTGTTGATGCAAATATCTTTTCATCTTCCCTGAATGCCTTGCCAGAAGGAAGGAAATCAAATCCCTCAGCCAGCAATTCACCGGGAATTACAATGTCATGGTCGTTTATGTATACTTTTTCCATTTCATTCTCCGTAAATATTAGTTTTTATTTCTTCTCCTCAATCGTTGCTTCCCCTTGTGTCAGCTTGTTTACCAAACTGAAAAACTCTGCCTTGACACCGGCAGCGACTTCCACTTCAAATGAAACCGCGCCGTCATCTCCCCAGCTTTCGTTCTTCAGCTCAAACTTATTCTTAATCTGCGAGTATGCAGTGCCTGAATACTGTGCAGGCAATAAAACCCTGATTTTTGCCTTTTCAAAGCTTATGGGTATGATTGGCTGCAGCTGTTTGATAATATTTTCAATTTGCGCCTCAGCAGGCTGGTATGGGTCAATCTGGACTTTAGCCTGTTCCATCGCCAGCTCAATTCGCTGGACTGGGTGTGGCAGGCCTGACTTGGGGTCGCATGCATTCGCGTGAATGTAGTCCACAATCTTCTTTTTCTTAGCCTCAAAGAATTTCTTGCGCATTTCCTGCGTGAGCGCAATATCGCCTTCCTTCAAAATCAGTTTAGCTGCCTCTGCCACAAGCTCGTGTTCGGGCATAACAGCAAGTTTTGCATCAGGAACCTTCCCTTTCAGCAAGTCTTTTAGTTTCCCGGTTCCATGCACAACCGCTTTTTGCGGGTCTTCAAATATTTTCGGCGTGTCAAGTATGTCGCGCAGGTCAATATTTTTTCCGTGCCTGAATTCCAGAGCAAGCTCAGGATTCTTCAGGACAATTTCAAAATTTGCGCCGAACTTTTTTATACGGGCTAGCTCAAACGAAGCCCGTGTGGCTTTTGCCCTATCCGGAATTAATCCTACGCCTGGCATGTTTTAATTACTAGTTCCTCGTTTATACGACTGTCTCTCGTTTCTCGTTCTTCGTTTCTCGTTACGTGCTACGTAAAACGTGCTGCGTGAAACCATTAGCCATGGCTCATAACACATGGCCCGTTGCCAATATTCATCATACTTTATCATACTTTATCTTACTCCTTCAATTCAATCTTTTGCACCCCGTCCTTTGTAACAGCTGACGCCTCAAGCCTTTCAAGCGAGAATTCCTTGTCCAGAACCTCGCGGAAGACATCAACCGCGAGTTTTTTCGCGTCTTCAAGTTTCATGTTCTCTTTCCAGCGCTTCTCCAAAATCTTGTTTGCCGCCTCGGAGCTTGCCCCGATTGCCTTCGCATAGTACGACATATATATTCCAGAAGGCTCTGTCATAATAAGTTGGTTTCCTTTTTTGTCCATGCCTGCCACCAGAAATGAAATCCCAAATGGCCTTATGCCCGAGTACTGTGTGTAGGCCTGCGACATGTCAGAGATATATCTCACAACGCCTTCGACGTCAATGTCTTCGCCATAGGTAAGCTTGTGCTGCTGTGCAAAGACGCGCATTCTTTTGATTATTACGCGGGCATCCATTGTGTAACCCGAGAATGTGGCAGCGATTTTGTCATCTATCTGTGCAATTTTTTTCACAGACTCAGAAATGAGAAGCTTTTCTGTCAGCCTCCTATCCGAGACGAGCAGCACGCCATCTTTGTACAGAATTCCAAGGGCAGTTGCCCCTGCAGAGACAGCTTTCTTCGCATACTCAATCTGCAAAATTCGCCCGTCGGGGCTGAATACAGTTATAGCTCGGTCGTAACCCATTGCCTGGCTTGGTAGTACTTGCATTTTACTTCAACCTCTCTTTGAGTATGTCGCGGATATCATTTAAAGTCTTTTCCATAGACTCCAGCTTGTCTAATTTATCAAGTTTGTCTAATTTATTAACTTTTCCCAGTTTTTCTGTTATAGTTACTGTTGCATTGCGATTTTCCATTGCCAAGAAGAAAAATATGCCACTCATTATGAGCGCAAAGATTTGCTCTTGTGTTGGCGAGTGGCTGAAAGCCACCCACGCTAAAGTTGCAATTACAGACGTAGCTGCAATCCATTTCAAAACCGTTAGGATGTGTATACCTTCTTCCGTTTTGTCAGCCATTTTACTTGAACGCTATTATCAGCGCTAATATCATTCCGATTATGAAAAATATTACATACGGAATATCTTCCTTGTGCACTATTATTCTTGGAAATTGCATTTTATTCCACCTAATTATTTTAACTTATTTATCTCCCCACTTACTTTCAACGAATGTATCTGCACCCTCTTGCCTTCAAACTCTTTTACTAACGTGCAAACCATTTTTAACTTTTTCCTGTATGATTGATATGATTATATAGTATTTGTGCGCCTCTTGACCTTAGATAGTATTTAATTGCATATGTAGCCGTTGATGAGACAGATGCGCCAGCAATAAGGAATATCGCTGTAAATCCAACGATATTTTGCAAATACGAACTCACAGAGTACGAATAATAAATGTTGGCTGTTGCAACACTCGCGCCAAAAGTTGCTGCTAAACCAATCCGGGCGCCCCGGAGATAGCTCTTTTGAAAGTGATGTAATTCCTGTAAAACATCATTCTGGCCAAACGCGCTTGTTAATAATTTGTGCAGACTTACAAGTTCGCGTTTATATTTATCTAGTTTAAACAATTTTAATAAAGGCAAATTTTCAATTCTGTCTGTTAGACTTATGTTCAGATCACTGACTTGTTTGTTTGTTACACTTGACATTTTATATTTGCGAAGCTAAATATGTAAACCATGCGGCCAAAGCCGAGGCACCTATGGCTAATATTACTAGGAAGCCGCTTAATATTGGATTAGCTATTGCAGTTGCTGCGGCAGCCCAAAATAACAATACTGCCGCTGCCGCCGCGCCACTTGCTAACAACAGTAGCTTATCTTTCGCTGCTTTATCGGCCGCATCAGGGCACCCATCATCATCCCTAAATCCGTTTTTATCCTCTTTCTGTGTTGCACATTTGTCATCTTTATCCGCGATGCCGTCGGCATCGCTGTCTGGGCAGCCATTTGTTTCTTTCGATCCGGACTCGCTGTCACACTCATCATCAAAATTTTTTATCCCATCTTTATCAGGATCGCCGTCAGCACAGGAATCTTTTGCATCGTTTGGGCACGGATCCTTGTCATCAGAAACGCCATCACCATCAGAATCCTTGGCTGGCGGAGGCGGTGGCGCTGCATCATTGCAACCATCGCCATCTGAATCCTTCGTCGGCTTTTGGTCAGGGCACTTATCATTAATATTAGCTATCCCATCGCCATCCCTGTCAATATCCGCACTGTCAACAATTCCGTCACCATCGCTGTCTTTTTCTATGTTAAATTTAGAAGTCCAATATGTTCTTAATGCGTTGCTATCATCATATGCTTCGATGTAGCCAATGTAAGTTCCATCCGGAACCTGCTTGCCATCATTAGCCGTTCCGGTGTTTCTGTACTGTTGGTTCCATTGCCACGAATGGGTTTGCCCAGAACTGACTGTATAAGATGACTTTGTGCAGGTTCCCCAAGCAACTTCGTATGCAACAAAAGGGGCATTTGGATTGTTTGGATCAACGGGATAAACATAAATGCCGCCGCAGCTTATGTGTACGTTATCCTGGCCATTGTTCTTAATCGTGAATGTAACAAGTTGCTGTCCACTTACATAAAGTGCCTTATCAGCACCAAATGAGAGCAAATGATGTGCTAGTACTTCCGCAGGCATAAGAGCGGTTAATAAAATTGCAAGAACTGTAATCGCAACTATTTGAGTTCTCATTTCAATTTATTTATCTCCCCCTGAACCGCAAGGGGGCTTTGCCCCCTTTCAGTTTCGAGTGCTTCCTGATATCCCCCAGTACTGTTTCGCTTTGCTCAACAGCACTAAGCGGTTTCTATTGTTTTAACTTATTAATCTCCCCTGAAACCCTTAATGAATGTATCTGCACCCTCTTGCCTTCAAACTCTTTTACGAGTGCGAGTGCGGCCTTTGTGTCATCAATAAATTTATGGCCGACACGGACTATGATTGTATTGCGTTCTGGGTTCCAAGTGTCCTCCACTACCTGTAATCCTGCGCGAGCCATTCCTAACTCGCCGAGAAACTGCATGCCAGCCTGGATGACTAGCCGCTTAACATCACCTTTCTCAACTTTCTCTTTAGCGTCAATCTTAACCAATATAAATCTTTTCCTTTCTTTTGCAGTAGCTGGAATAGCTTTCATATGCAAAAGCTCCAAAAAGTTGTATTCGCGCCAGCGAATACGACCAAAGCGTCAACCGATTTTGCGGTTGTTTTCCTTTCTTTTGCAGTTGCGGGAATAGCTTTCATATTAAACTCCAAATATGTGCGCCGGCGCCGGGATTCTCACCAAGATGTTCGAACCCAGATGGCGGTGGGACCGCCTCCCGCTTTCCTTTAGAGATATAAGGCGGGCGCAGTTACCTAGTTGTGCCACGCCGGCTTTGCACATAGAAAGCTTTTTATAATGGCACATATAAATATTATTGTGTGCGGTGGGACGCCTAACGTGGTTTAGTTGTGCCACGTTTTTAATTTTTTCCATTTAAATCAAATTAAATAGAACGATTTAGTTTAAAAAGTTATTTAGTTGAAACATACCTTTTACTTGGCAGGCTCGACAGGCCCTTCCCTAAAATACAAGGCATTTAACGCGCCACCGGGCAGCTGGACTAAAACAGAATTAACGTGGTTTGGCCTCAGATATTTCTTTTCGCCAGCCACAATTAGCGCGAGGTCAGCAATGCCATCGCTTTCTAATTCTTTTGGCGCAATAAATTTTCCACTATACTTTCCAGCAATCGCGCCACCCTCTATGCCAACGAGCAGGTTCAGCCCGCCATCACCGGCTTCTTTCTTGCGCTCTTTCAGCCTTTCAAAAAGTTCCGGTGGAAATTCTCTTCCGTCTCCGCTAAGTATTTTTCTGCCTGCTGTTATTTCCATTTTAATTTTTTAAGAAAAATTAATTTTAAATAATTAACTATTGCCGCCGTTAAGAAACGCTAACGTTTTTAAATGCAAAACTAAGGCACAAGAGATGAAAAAATTCGCAGGCCGCGCAGAGTATTTGCCGCAGGACAAAATCAGCGAACAGCCCTTGTTTCCGATTGGCGAGGTAGAGCTAAGCCAGTGTCTTGATGATAGCCAACCGATAAAAGCCCTTTTGTTGGGCCCGCGAGGCAGCGGCAAGACATTCCTTGCCAGAAAGTGCGCTGATACCCTTGGCCAGAGAACGGCAATCTATGGGCTTGACAAAGAGACATGGGAATACAGGCAGTTTTCCGGCCCGCAATCCAGCACAGCAAATGTCCTGATTCTTGACGACATCGGATACTGTATTAAGAAGGCAAAGGCAGATGAGAAAACCAATCCGGATGCTGTTGCCCTTGCGGTTGGCAGGCTCATTGCCCTTGCAGATGAAGCCGCGAAAAACAATGCAAAGGTCCTGCTGGCAAGCACAGAGAACTTGGGCTATCTGGCAACAAGCCTGATTAGCAACATCGTACTGCGAAAAGGCTTTCTTTCAACATTTATTGAGTGCTGCTACTATGATGATGTGCCGCAATTGCTGGCAGCAGGGTTAAGGCCGCACACCATGTCAAATGTCATATTGAGAGACTTTGGCACAAACGCTCTAAGTTTCAGCAAAAGCAACCGCGCACCCGCAGTCGCGCTTGAATACGCAGTGCGGCAGGCATTTAATATGAAGGACCTGCCTTTTCTCTGGAGCCCTTTTCTCTGGAGCAATTATAAAATCAGCGTAAAGGAACTCAGCGCATTGCCCGGCATTTCCGAAATCAAGCCATGGCTCGTGAATAGCGTGCAGATTGAAAAGGTCTTTGGCGAGGCTTTGAAATCAGAGATCGGTCCGCTGGACTTCGGTGATTTTGCTAAGAAAAATTTGCCTGATCTGGAAGGAATTGATAATGATGTTCTTTATAATATGTGCCATCGTATTGAATTATTTGCAGGGACATACAATACTAATTTACGCAGGATGATGCGCGAATGGCATGGCCTGCAAAGCGTACAGCTCGACGAGTATGTCTGGCCCGGCTCTATGCCGCTTGCATCATTGAGGGAGCTGGCAGTGGCACATGAAAAGGATGGCGAAGTTAGCTCGGATAGCCTGAATAAGCATCTCATAGGAATACGGGGGCATAAGCGCATACATCCGGAAACAAAGCATCTTGCAAACACAACTCACATAGAATATACTTGGAAGGACCTTAATGCCGCAAGGAATGCGCTGAGGCACATCTGGGGCGAGCATGCTACCGCCTCTTACTCACAGCTTGCAAGGGCTCTCCTTGCGGCAGGCGATGATGATTCAAAACTGAATGATCTATTCTTGCAGGAAGGGCTGAGGCAGGAGCGGTAATCTTAATCAAACCCTTTAATCGCGCCCTAACTTCTTGATTAATTTCGCTATTGTTTTATATATTCAGGGCTTTCCTGAAACTAGTTTCACTTTCGCGGGTTTGCTTGGTGCGGGCTTGAGAACTGAAGACTGCAAACCGAAGACTTTAGTTTTTCACATAATCAACTCTCACTTTTTGATATTTCGTAATATTGAAACTAGTTTCACTATTAGTTTATGGGCTTCTTATGCCGCTTTTTAGTTTGAGGCCCGCACTCACTTTTGACAGATTAATTGCCGCGTGCCTGCTGCTGTTCGTTGCGTGCTGATTCGTGCTTAAAGCGATGCTCAAGATTGTGCCAAGGCAGGCCAGAAAATATTTAAGAAATTTTAATATTTTCCAAATAAATCTGGGTTTTAAATCCTGATCGTGAAGCGCAGGGTTTGAAACCCCGCACTTCCAGAGAAAAAAGCTCTGCTTTTTTCTTGGCACAGAAAAATCTGCGGATTTTTCTCTTGTAGTGCGCTGTTGCGTT
>Ga0209541_10011262_pt1 | contig 14031 bp, 15 predicted proteins | sample RifCSPlowO2_01_FD_184027 | JGI IMG/M metagenome (GOLD analysis project Ga0209541, IMG submission 184027) | Groundwater microbial communities from Rifle, Colorado - Rifle CSP2_plank lowO2_0.1 (SPAdes) (version 2) | ecosystem: Environmental > Aquatic > Deep subsurface > Groundwater | place... | reverse complement strand
GCACGGAGTTCTGACTCCACTCGTCGCTCTTCAACGCACGCGGGCAGATCCTCATAGCGGCCGGCGGTAATGCATTTGAAGTTGGAGACGAAAGGGTTTTCCTGCCTTGGCAGCCCTTCTTGCAATTGCCGTTTGGTTTCCAGAAATCCTTGGGTGCCAGGGATCAGCGACTCTGCAGACTCGTGGCCCACTGCCGGGAGAAAAGGCCCGATGACCACCAGCACTAAAAGGATGAGGCCGACGATTTTAACGATATTGACGATGGCATTTTTCGTTGGCAGCAAAATCCATCCCAACAGTGTCCACCACGGCACGTAAAAAATGAGGGTTTGCAAGCCTTCAGTAATCCGCCAGTTCAACATTTCCGGGCCAAAAAGCCATGCGGCAGCCACATCCATAAAGAAAAAAATGACGGGAATGAGCCCCAGCGCAAAGGCTTTGGTGCCTTCTCCTTTTGTCGCAATGAGGCCGTAGATAACGAGAAGAAGGCCCCAGATAATTCCCGTATACAGCAAGCTGGATGCTGTCCTCCCTCCCGGAAAATACCAGAAAAGAAACGCCGTTGCCGTGATCCAGGCGCCCAGCGTGTGATGAATAGGCGGGCTGCCTTCCCAGAAGTCAGAGTTGCGGAAAAAGCCCACAGTTGCAACCGTTCCCAGAATGAACATAATAATGGCCGCCATTTCATGGAGCGGACCGCCGCGAATGAAGATGAAGTGCAGCAGCCCCACTATTATCAAGAACAAGCTGAAATACTGGCCTAATGCTCCTAAAGCGCTCTTGGTAACCGCATACGCTGCACCAACTTTTGCCAGTCCGCCACCCGGTATACCAACCATCTCTTTTTCCCCTTTTTAATATTTAAGAACATAAAAGAATCGATATATAAAAAACTAACTAAGGGCGTTTTTCTTTACTCAACCAAATCGACCCGCAACTCCCGCACTTCTATCGTTTTCCGGGGCTTGATCTTGAGCGCATTCGCTCCCCGGACGACGTCTTCGCTGAGATCCGTGACAAAGAATCCTTCTTTCGTATCAAAGTGCTGGGTATGGCCATTGTAGATCAACTCTCCAAACTTATCTGTGGTGATATCCACAAATTCCATCCGCAGGCGAACCCGCAGGTCTTCATCTTTTACCTGCTCATATTCTTCCAGTGAGAGGTCAAAATAATAGGTCGGATATTCCACTTCCCGCAGTTCTGAGAGGATAACGACGCCGGACAGCAGATACGTGCCCCGTTCTGTCGTAAAGATGACTTCATTTTCGCCGCGGCGGATGCTGTCAGGAGCAATTTCCAGGGGGATAAAAGCCAGCGCACAGTCCGGCACCGCGTTGTATACTTCATGGCCATTCACCAGGACTTGCAGCTTGCTGCTGCCGGAAACGCAGCCCGGCTGGAACTTTAATGTTACTTTTTCAAGATTTTGTTTCTCCGTTTCGGAAACCAGGAAGACGTTCCGGGAGAATTGCGCGCCCAGGTCCGTCACATCGCCCACGACGCGGATATTCTTCAAGGAGACTTCATTGGTTCTCCAGAACGCTGCTCCGGGCGACGACACGGAAAAGACGATAAGATTATCGTCTTTGAGCAGCCGCTTCGGCAAAGGAATGGGCTGGATAGCGCCTAAAAGAACTTCAGCATCATAGACTTCTTCGCCGTTGAAAAGGGCCTGTAATCTGCCGCTCAGGGCTTCGACGGCGAAATGCAGAACTACATTGTCCGTATGGGCAACATCAGCGAGCATGAAACGGAATTCGCTCACTTCTTCCGAGAAGAGGCCGTTCTTGGCATACGCCAAGTTCTTGTCTGCCAGCTTTTTGCTTTCCGTTCGCGTATAGACCGCTACCGCAGGCAAAGGATGTTCTACTTCTTTTTGGGTTAAATAATCAATGCGGCCGGGGCTGGCGGTCAGCAGGTTCTTTTCCGCTGCAGGAATGCCGGGAACTCCGGGAGCTTGCTCATCGCCCAGAATGATCGCCCGCTCTTTCGGCGGCACGAGAATGACGAACATAATGATCAGGGCAGCAATGACGGCGATAAGAACAGCTGCGCCTGCCGCAGACTGGCCTCTCTTTTCGGACATAAAAGTCTTGAAATAATTGAAATATATAAAGGATTCGTCTTTCCGCACGGCGTTGGGTAAATGTTTATAAGAGATTAAGCCTCCCGCTAGGGTATGGAGCGCGAAGTTACCAATCTCAATGTTCTGAATGAATTTTGTGAAAAGTTCTCTCAGATTATGGAACAGTATTGCCGGTATATCATTGTCTCCGGCTTTGTCGCTATCGCCTCCGGCAGAACTCGGGGAACTGAGGATATCGACCTGATTATGGAAAGAGTGAGCAAAGAGAAATTTAGGCTGATCTTTGCGGCCTTGAAAAAGGAGGGTTTCGCCTGCATGCAATCTGATGACGCGGATGAAGTATATGCGTATCTACAGGAAAACCTCTCAGTTCGCTTTACGTGGAAAGAGAAGCCTTTGCCGGAGATGGAAATAAAATTTGCCAAAGATGCGCTGGACGAATATCAGCTCCGCACGCGCATAAAGCTGCCGCTCACGAACCTTGACGTGTGGTTCAGCGACATCAATGTGAACATTGCGTTTAAAGAAGAACTGCTCAAAAGCCCCAAAGATTTAGAAGATGCCCGGCATCTCCGCATTGTGTTTGCAGAACTAGTTGATGAGGAGAAGATTAAAAAGGTAAAAGAGCTTATACGGCGGTTACGGCTATGAGAGAATCCCATATGGAGCAGGTAGAACGCTGGGCACGGTTTGTCCGAGAGCATCCTGACGAGTGGAGAAAGCCGCACACGGAATTCATCAATGCTTTATTTCAGAATCACGAACGGGTTCTCAAGGAATTGCTGCGGACGAAGGAAGGAAGGGAGAAAGTGGAGAGGTTGTATGGGGGAAGGAAAGGGAGAAGGTAGAGTGACTACCGGACGACTATCGAAAGCGGGCCTTTGTACGTTGGAGGGATTACTTCTTCTAGGATGGAAAGATAGTAACCAGCATAAACAGGGTTACTAAGGTTAACTAAATTATCGTCTGGGATTGCATTGCAACCACTGGAGTCAGTTCTACTCCTAAGCACCATACCCTCACGGTAACTTATGTTAATACTCTGATAATCTGAAATTGCATAGAGAGTGCCTCTTAAAAACAGGGGGACGTAAGGGTTGTTCGCTCCTACACTTGTCCCTCCCAAAACAGTTGGGGATGTTAGAAAATATTTCGGACCACTACAATCTTCTGTTTCAAAAAAAAACTCACCTGCAAGGGCCTGATATGACTCATTTGTACCGTTAGTCACATTATAAAGATTGTACTTTAAGAACTTTTGTATATTTGTATCAAATACTTTTACTACATCGCCCTTACCCACAACCGGGCCATCAACAAGAATCCCCACTTCTTTCCCCGTCGCATCCACCACTTTCAGCGAACCACCGCCAGCCGGAGCCAAACCACAATTATTTACTTTATCACAAAACAGCTTCGTCTCGTTGACGTACGTGGGAAGCGGGCCAGTAGTTCCTCCTAATTGATATTTTTGTGCTGCTTCGCCGACGAGAGCACCTTTCTGCGCATACGTTAACAGAATGACCGTTACCGCCGTTATCGCGACGATAGCGACGAGGGCGATTAAAAGGTATAGGTGGATGGGTTTCTTTGACATTTGTGACCTCTTTTTTGATGTTATAAGAGTAGTTTCTCAAACCTTTTAAACTTTTGGCTTTTGGTCACAAAGGAATCATTATGACGGAAAAGGACTTTGGGTAAAAATGATCGGCGCAAGATTTGGGAACATCTTCGAGAAAAAACAAAAGAAAACAAACAAAAGAATCTTTAGCGATGACTTCGCACGAGACACCACTATTACGTGCCGTTCAAAGAAAAACAGGGGTCTCTACGAGATAAAAATTCACGGTCTTAAAAAGCAAAAACAAGAATCAAGAGATGCGTTTATTGAAATTATTCATTCAACAGGAACAGAAACTAGACACAAAGTAGTATTCGTTTTGGATTGTAGCCACCCCTATAAAACACAACAAGGACTCCACGTCAATTTGACAGAAAACTCTAAAACTGTCCTGAAAAGTTGCCAACGTTGCCGAACTTATTTTAAAGACTTAAACCATACAGAGGTATTACCAATAAAACTAGGTGAAGTGATTGAAAACTTTATTGATGCAGACCTAATCTGGGCGCAAATCGAACCACATCTGCGAAAAACGTTATTTAGTGATTATACCCCCTATTATCAACAATCAAATACCTAGAAATGGTCTATACATTTCCGGTGTTCTGGGTATTGTTCAAGAGCTCGAGTTCCAAGGGCTCATCATCTGCCTCACGCCGAAAGAAAAAAACGGGAAGAATCTACCGGAGAACGAAGAAAGGCGACGAGTTGTTCAAGAAAGTAAGCCAGAGTTAGAACTTCCACTTTTCGGTCGCAATCTTTATATATTAATGCCATATTAACATCACATACCTATGGTCCAAGCATTCATCAACATTTCTGAACATGCGAACAGAATAATCAGCATCATCAAAGCACAATACGGCCTCAATGACAAATCGCAGGCAATAGAAATGATGGCTGAAAAGTATGAAGAAGATATCCTCGAGCCCAAGCTCCGCCCGGAATACGTGAAAAAAGCTATTCGAATCCAAAAGCAAAAGCCGATACGGGTAGGGGCTCCCCAGAATCTCCGAACAATGATTGGATTGCGGTAAAAATGTATGCGCTTTCTATTCGGCCTGCTCTTCAAAAGAAACTTGAAAAGCTTGCGAAGAAAAAACCAAAAATTGCCGAAATTATAGTCAAAAAGACTGAAGAAATAGTCCAAAACCCGCAGCACTACAAAAACTTGCGGAGACCCTTACAGCACGGGAAGCGCGTCCATGTAGATTCGCATTTTGTCCTCACTTTTTCAGTTGATGAAAACTTGAAAACGGTGATTCTCGAAGATTTTGACCATCACGACAATATTTATGCGCACTGAAGTGTTTGAAAACAAGAAAAACACATATAAACTGCTTTCTTCTCTCCATTCCCATGGACCTCATCCACAAAGATTTCAAAGCCGGCAAGATCAAGCTCCGGGTAACCGACCTTGACGATCTCTGGTACTTAAGCCATCTTATCGACCCCGGCGATCTGCTGCGCGGCAAAACCACCCGGAAAATCAAGATCGGCCAGGGAGAAAACGCCAAGACCGTCAAGAAGCCCATGACCCTGAGCATCGAAGCAGAGACCATCACCTTCAGCAGTGCCGGCAACTCTTTACGAATCAACGGCAAAGTGAAAGAAGGGCCGGAAGATGTGCCCCGGGATAGCTACCATGTTCTGGAATTGGAAATCGGCACGGAAATCGTCCTGGAAAAGCCGCAATGGCTGAGCTATCAGAAGCAGAAATTGCAGGAAGCGTCGGAACGCAATTATCTCTACCTCCTCTGCTTGTTCGACCGGGAAGAAGCGCTCTTTGCCATCACCAAAAAATTTGGGTACGACATCCTTACCACGCTGCAAGGCGAAGTCTCCAAAAAAAGAAAGACCGTCGAAGTGAAAAAGGACTTTCAGGAAGAGATCATCAAAATCATCGAACAATACGCTCAGCGCTACCAGCCGGAGCATATCATCCTGGCCTCTCCCGCATTCTACAAAGACGAGCTGTTAAAAAAAATACCGGCGCCAGAGCTCAAAAAGAAAATTGCCTTAGCCATCTGCTCCGACGTCAGCGAGCGATCTATCGATGAAGTCATGCGCCGGCCGGAACTGGCCGATGTCCTGAAGAACAGCCGCGCGAGGCAAGAGCAATTGCTCATGGAAGAGCTGCTCCTGGAAATCCGCAGGGAAAAGCTCGCTGCCTATGGAAAGAAAGAAGTGGAAAAAGCCGTTCGCGCGGGCGCCGTCCGCATTCTGCTGCTGACGGATGAGTATGTGCAGCAACAACGGGAAAAAGGAAACTTTGCTGCTCTCGATGATCTGATGAAAATGGTCGACCAGCTGCAGGGAAAAGTGCATATCCTCTCGGCACAATCGGAAAGCGGGCGAAAACTCAACGGCTTGGGCGGCATCGCGGCACTGTTGCGGTACGAATTGTCCCCCAAACGGTGAGAGAAAGCCGGCGATGTCCCCGTCGAGAAATACGCATTCTTTTCCTCGCCTTGAAAAGCATATCTTGCATGACCGCAACCTTTTAATAGTAGTATACGTTACTGATAGCTAAGTAACAAAACGTTACCATACTATTTACTAAAAAAAGAGGGGGTTGGGAAACATGATTGTGAAAGAAGAATTGTTAAGCAAGCTGCGCCGCTACTTTGATTTAAACTTATACGAAGTCAAGCTCTGGACAGCGCTCTTAAGCCGCGGCGTTTCTACGGCCGGAGAATTGTCCGACATTGCGAACGTTCCGAGAAGCAGATCTTACGATGTTCTCGAGTCCTTAGAGAAAAAAGGCTTTGTCATCATGAAGCTCGGCAAGCCCATCAAATACATTGCCATTCCCCCGAATGAAGTTGTTGACCGGGTAAAGAAGCACATGCACTTCACGGCTCAGGAAAAAGTAAAGCGTTTAGAATCCGTAAAAAATTCCCCGCTCCTGGGAGAATTAGACACCTTGCATAAGACGGGCATTAATTTAGTTGATCCTACGGACTTAAGCGGCTGCCTGCGTGGCCGGCCGAACATCTACAACCACTTGGACATGCTCATTAAAGATGCCAAGAAGAGCATCAACATCATGACCAGCGAAAAAGGCTTGCTGCGGAAAGCGGAAGGGCTGCGCTCCAGCTTAGAGCGCGCCAAGAAGAAAGGCGTCAAAATACGCATTGCCGTACCGCTCACCAAAGAGAACAAAGAAGTGGCGGAAAGCCTGAAAGACCTCGCCGAAGTGCGGCATAGCAGCAAAGTGGCAGCCCGCTTCGTTACCGTCGATAGCAAAGACCTGGTATTCATGGTCTTAGACGACGGTGAGGTGCATCCGTCCTACGACTTGGGCATCTGGGTCAAGACACCATACTTCGCTACGGCGATGGACACCATGTTCGACCAGATGTGGAACGGCGGGAAGTAAGCTTTCTCGCTCTTTTCTTCTCTTTTTTTAATTTCTTCTTTTTCGCATTTTTCTGTGGTGGTAAAAGGAGGAGAAGTGCTCACACGCACGAGCTATAATTTTATAAATAATATTCATTTTGATAGAACGCATGGACATACAAGCTTTAGCAGCAAAGCTGCATCCTCTGGAACGAGCGGTTCTTCCTTTTCTCAAAGAAGAAAAAGAGCTCTCGGCGCTTGTTAAGAAAGCAAAACTCTCAGATGTCGAAGCCATGCGGGCTTTGCAGTGGCTGGAAAACAAAGGAGCAGTAACGCTGGCCAGCGAAAAGAAAAAAATCATTATTCTGGGAAAAAATGGCCAACGTTATCATAAAGAGGGCCTGCCAGAAAAAGCCTTTCTCAGCGTTCTGACGGAGGACTTCAAAGGGCTGAATGTCCTGACAAAAAAATCCAAGCTCAGCCGGGAAGAAGTGAATGCCTGCATCGGGTTGCTGAGAAAAAAAGGCGCGATAGAAATGCAGAAGGACGAGCTGCTGCAGCTGAAGATTACCGGAGTTGGAAAGAAGCTGCTCTCTGAACAGAGCCTGGAAGAAAAATTCTTGGCAAAGAGCTTTCCTTTGGAAGCATCAGAGCTCTCGCTCGAAGACCAAAAAACTTTGGAAGAGCTCAAGCATCGCAAAGAATTCATAAGCGTCGAAGAGCAGAAAATAACGCACATCACGCTCACGCCCCTTGGCCAGCAGCTGGCCACTTTGGACCTGAGCGGCGAAGTCGTCAATCGCCTCACGCCGAAAATGCTGGCAAGCGGCAGCTGGAAAGATCAGCAATTTCGGTCATATGATGTTGAGATCAACGTCCCCCGGCGCTATCCGGGAAAGAAACACTTTGAAAACGAAGCGATCGAATACATAAAATCGATCTGGCTGGAAATGGGCTTTCAGGAAATGACGGGCAATTATGTGCAGTCTGCGTTCTGGGATTTGGATGCCTTATTTGTTCCGCAGGATCACCCGGCACGAGAGATGCAGGACACGTTTTATCTCGAAGGGAAAGCCCAGCTGCCGGACCTATGGAAAAAAATAAAAGAAGTGCACGAAACGGGTGCAGATACAGGCAGCACCGGCTGGCGTTACACTTTCTTGAAAGAAGAAACGGAACAGGTATTACTACGGACCCACACGACGGTTCTCTCGGCCCAGACTCTCGCGAAACTGAAAAAACAAGACTTGCCCGCAAAATTCTTTGCTGTGGGGAAAGTCTTCCGCAATGAAGCACTGGACTGGAAGCATTTGTTTGAATTCTATCAGGTGGACGGCATTGTGGTTGATCCTAATGCTAACTTGAAACATCTCAAAGGATATCTTACTCAGTTCTATAAGAAGATGGGATACGAAAAAGTAAGGATGCGCCCCGCCCATTTTCCATACACTGAACCAAGTTTGGAGGTAGATGTCTTCCACCCCATCAAAAAAGAGTGGGTAGAGCTCGGTGGCGCCGGCATCTTCCGGCCAGAAGTCGTTAAGCCTCTGCTGGGATTTGACTGCCCCGTCTTGGCGTGGGGCCAGGGAATGGGACGAATCATCTCCGAATACTGGAACATCGCCGATATCCGCGACTTAAACAAAAACGATCTCAAACAGATTCGAGAGATGAAATTATGGTTGAAATGAAATGCCCTCAATAACCTTAAACAAAGCGGTCTTTGAACAACTCGTCGGAAAGAAGCTGCCACTCGATGAGCTGAAAGACCGCATCAGCATGCTCGGCACGGATCTGGAAAATATCGAAGGCGATGAGATTCACGTTGAGATCTTCCCCAACCGGCCAGACATGCTGTCTGAACAAGGGTTTGCACGAGCCTTCTCCAGTTTTATCGGAGTAAAAACTGGGCTGCGAAAATATGCAGTAAAAAAATCGGGATTGCAGGTTATTGTTGATCCTTCAGTCACGATGCGCCCCTATACGGCATGTGCAGTAGTAAAGAATATAACTTTCACGGATGAGCGGATTAGGGAGCTGATGCAAGTGCAAGAAAAACTTGCCACCACCCATGGGAGAAACAGGAAAAAGTCAGCGTATGGCATTTATCCTTTGAAGAACATTCAATTCCCCATCCGTTATATCGCCAAAGATGCAGCTACAATATCATTCAAGCCGCTGGGATTTCCGCAAGAGATGCCGGCTGCCGACGTGCCGGAAGTGCACCCCAAAGGAAAAGCCTACCAGCATCTCACTGCAGGCTGGAAAAAATATCCTTTCTTCATCGATGCCAAGAATAGCGTGATGTGCATGCTGCCTTTTACGAATTCGGAGGATACGGGAAAAGTTGATGAGGAAACTCGAGAAGTCTTTGTAGAATGCACAGGAACCGACTTACCGAATGTGCAGGTAGCTCTGAATATTATCACTACGGCTTTGGCGGACATGGGTGGAGAGATTTACAGCCTTGATATTGTCTACCCGGACCAGACTATAAGCACCCCCCATCTCGCTCCTCGCACCATAAAATTAGACTTGATGTACAGCAACAAAAGGCTAGGCTTGCAGCTCTCCGCAGCAGAAGCCGGAAAATTACTCGAAAAGATGGGCTACGGCTTCCAGAACGGCGAAGTGCTCATCCCCGCGTATCGCGCGGACATCTTGCATCAAGCAGACCTCATGGAAGATATTGCCATCGCCTACGGCTACGAGCATTTCGAAGCCATCATCCCGAATGTTGCTACCATCGGCGCAGAAGATGCTTTTGAAAAATTCCTGCGGAAAGTTCGTGAACTCCTCATCGGACTGCAGCTACTGGAAGTGAAGAATTACCATCTCAGCACCAAAGAAGCGTTGACAGCAAAGATGCTGTTGGCTGAAGAAACCCTGCAAAAGAGCGCTCCCCTCCATTTAAAGAACGCGCTCGGCGAGCACAACCACCTGCGGAACTGGCTGCTCCCAAGCCTCATGAAAAACTTGGCGGAAAACCAGCGCCATGAATATCCGCAGAATCTCTTTGAGATCGGGCGAACGTTCACGAAAGATGCCGGCGCCGAAACGGGCATCGGAGAGCGGGAACATCTTGCTATTGCTGTATGCCATGACAAAGCCGACTTCACAGAAATGCGGCAGGTGCTGGATGCCCTGCTGCTGGCTTTGGGCCTCGATGGAAAAGTGAAAGAAAGCGCGCATCCCAGTTTCCTGGAAGGCCGCTGTGCGGAGATCATCGTCAACGGCAAGAACCTCGGCTTCTTTGGTGAAGTCCATCCGCAAGTGCTGGCGAACTGGGGCTTATTGATGCCCACGGTGGGATTAGAGATGGATGCAGAAGCGCTGTTCGAAGTGGTGAAAAAAGAAGACTAAGAATTCATCTTGCTATTCATTTTGCTATAAAAGAGTGTTCTCTTAAGAAACATATTCCGCTTTAGGCTGTAGCTTTTCCAGATAATCTCTTTTCAGCCAGAGAATGGACATCATGCCCCCTTGAGCTGTTTTGGGAAGTTCTTCAGGGTCTATTCTTCCCACTTCTATGAGCATTTCATACGCCCGTTGAAAGCCGGAATAATCAGCCACTGATAAAAATTGCCAGAATACGGATTCGTCTAGGAACCCCTCAGGAAAAGTATGCTCGAAGTCCAGTTTAGCCTTTCCCCCAATAGTTTCTTCACCATCTCGAAGGAGAGCATATTGAGCCTCTGCATGAACATAGAACGGAATAATTGCTTCTCCTTGCGCTACTTCATCTATAATCAGAGAACGTGTTGAAAAAACGTTTTGATGAAGAGTATGAACTGCTAATTTTCGGCCTTTGCCGAGCACCGCATGCAGATACGCTTGTTGCGCAGCAATTTTTTCCGGATCGTTCTCCCCTTCTTCAGGAAAGCGCACACAATCATCTAAAGAAAGGTCGTTCCGCCGAAACAGTTCAGGGATGGAGATTTCTTCTTTAGGTGCATCCATGATGTATCGCCCAGAGGGAAAAATAAAGCAGATTATATAAATACTCTTGAAAAAAAAGCAAAAAAGCTTACTCTGCAGATTTTTCAGCCGGGGCCTTTTTTGGCACATCCGAGGTGCTGGCAGTTTTCATTCCTTTCTTCACTTTCTTCTGCTTCCTCGGTCTCGGCGCAGTCTCCTTGGCCTTGCTCTCCCATACCGGCCAGCCGGATTTTTCAAAGGCCTTTTTCACATCCTCATGAGAAGCTTTCTCATTCAACTCCAGCGCCTGCGCCAGCGGCTCCAGATGCTTGACATTGACTTTCTTGCGGCGGACATTGCCATCCACGAGAACAAAAACGTCATCAAGCTGCTCGACAACGACGCACTTCCTTCCGGCGTCCCGACCGGCGATCTTAACGCACATCCGCCCGACGGAAAAGATGCTCATGGGGTAGACCTCGCTTGCTGTTTCAGCAGTGCTCGCATGCAGGAAGAGCAGAGCACACCGCCATACGGCCGTTCTGGACGCTTGGCCGTCTTCGGCATATTCTGCATCTTGAAAGGGAGTTCATGGGGAACTCCTAAAAGTACTTTTCCACAAGAGCCGCATTTCGGTTTAGCCGGCTTTCTGCGGCGATAATGGACAACAGTGCTTCCGCCCGGTGTCTTCACAAAGATTCTCCGATACGTTCTTGATTTGTGTTTTCCTTCAGGCATTTTCCATAAGCTCCAGGCAATTCAGAACATCCTGATCCGAGTTGCCTCCAAGATCTTGTCCACGAGGGATGGATAATCAGACTGTTGCTATTTTATAAACGTTTCCCAAAAAATGTCTCAATTCTCTTCAAGACTTCTTAATACACTTTCAGCGCTTTCCGCAACCCGATGCTAAAAACGATGGAAAAAAGGACATACCACCCCAACCACGTTGGCTTCCAGCCCAAGAGGCTAAAATTCGGCCCCGCCGGGCGGAGCGTCGTATAATCAATCTGAATATTTTCCAAATCCGCATGCGGGAAAGGGGACACTGCTTTTTCATATTGGACGGCAGTCGTTATCAGCACATCCTTTGCCCATTCCTGCTCGCCTTTCTTCACTTTGAGCTCATGTCGCCCTTCTGTGCTTTTCAAGCGCCAAGTAGCCGTGCGGTCAGAAATCTGCTGTACTGCTTCGCTGAGCAGTTCTGTTCCCTCGTCAACGAGCAGCTCCGCATCCCCCGTTACGCCTTTGGCGAATGTTGCCGTGATGCTGTACGTTTCCCCGGGAAAAATCGGCTCGAAAGCTAAATGGTCCGCCATCCAGCCAAAAAAGAGGAATAGAGGGATCATCGTAAACAGCATGGGCTTGAACGACAGCTTCATATAATCCATATTTTTGCGCATGGACTCTTTCTGCATCTGCATCATTTTCTCCGGCTGGGAGCGCAGCTCTTTCATCTGCTGCTGATAGGCTTTCTGCTCTTCTTTCAGCGCTTTCATCTTGGCCTGATCAGAAAAGAACTTGTACGCCAAGGTAATGAGCAGCGAAACCACCAAGGCCAGCAGCAGCACGACTAAGAACGGGCTGCTGTTCAGCAGCGGCTGCAGTACCGGATTTAAAACGGGGTCTAAAAAAGACATGATAAAATCCCAGATTTGAGAGGAGATTTATAAAAGTGCTGGTATAGTTTTTCACATTTTGAAATGCCCGTTCTCTGGGAAGCTTGCTTCGTTCAGCATGCGCTACCGAAGAAGAAAAGGAGCGCTCATCTTGGGCCGGTAGATTGAGTCTTTTTTGCGCCGCCGACGACGGGACTACACCCGCGAGAAGCCACAGCGTAGAAGCCGCCGTCAAAGTCGAACCTGCCGCCGAAGCCACGCCCCACATGCCGGATGATTCCGTCAGGAGGAAGATAAAGCTGCGCTTTTCCTTCACCTTCGCGCATTTTCTGAGGCAGCTGCTGAAAGGACCGGCTATACAGCGTGGTAACCAGTTCAGTGCTGAAGCGAGCTAAGTCAACTAAAGTGCTTGAGGGAATTCCGGTAGCGAGCGGGAAGTCCCGCTTTTCACTGCAAGTAAAATTCTTCGTCGTATGAGCAGAACTATTAAACACTAAGCCTTGCGGATCGAAATAAACCGTCAGTGTATCGCCTTTTCTCTCTACGGCAGCGCTGAGCCATTCGCCATAACTCGTAAGCATGTCGTCGGCAACTGCTTTCTGCTGCGAAGTTAATTTATTTTCCAAACCCGCTATCAGCAAACTGAACGCTTCAGCAGGGTGGGGATGGCGCTTATGCCCGGCGTTGATAAGCCGCTCAAGGCTTTGGTCGAAAGTCAAGAGCTGTTTGTCATCGCCGTTGTATGCTGCTCTCGGCTCAAAGATAACATCGTTGTACATCGTTCCCGTTGCGCCATCTGCAGGAGAAGCAGAACGAGCCATTTTTTCCAGCACATGCTCCAGCACTCTTCTTTGCTCCGCTGCCAGAAGGTCCCTCGTGCGGGAATCAGATCCCAGGCGGGCAACTACTGTAGAAAGCTCGTGCTCTTCTGCAGGGGTGCGCTTTTCTTGAGCAAGCAGGTTTTGCGCCCGATCAACAGCAGCAGCATAGGCCGCATACTGTTCCCCAATAGCTTGCAAGGTTTTAGAGATCATTTTTTTGTACGCGAAGACAGGATTACTCCTTCATTCCATAAACTTCCTTACCGCAGGATGCACGTCCATCATATGCTGCTTGGCGATTTCTTCGTACAGTTTATAGACGATCATAACTGCCAGAAGAATTCCCGTGCCATTCGACAACGTACCCGTCAAATCCGCCAGCGCAGCCAATAAACCCACGGAAGCTCCACCGACAATAGTCAACGGCCAGATATACCTGCTTAAAACTCGTTCCAAGATGCGTTCATCGCGCCGGAAGCCAGGTATCTGCAGCCCAGAAGCCAGGATCTGCTGCGCCTGATGCTTGGCGTCCATATTCGCCGTCTGCATCCAGAAGATGCTAAAAATAGTGGCGCCGACCATGAAGACCACGACGTAGAGGAGAGCCTGCGCAACCATACT
>Ga0209541_10011261_pt1 | contig 14034 bp, 12 predicted proteins | sample RifCSPlowO2_01_FD_184027 | JGI IMG/M metagenome (GOLD analysis project Ga0209541, IMG submission 184027) | Groundwater microbial communities from Rifle, Colorado - Rifle CSP2_plank lowO2_0.1 (SPAdes) (version 2) | ecosystem: Environmental > Aquatic > Deep subsurface > Groundwater | place... | reverse complement strand
GCCAAGCGGCATGCATAGGCGCTTACAAGACCGACCCAAGCGATGAAACAGGCAGCATGAATAAAGCTCAGAATGACTGCATTCAGGAATGCGTAACCTCTAAAAATAACTGTGAAAATGAATGTGATTTATTATTCTCTGCCTCAGGAGACAACCTTCAAGGCAGTTATAAAGGATATGCTTTGGATGTTGGCAGCCTGCAGTTCAAGGATTTGAACAAGGATATTGACAAGCACAGGAGCTTCCAGTGCAGATTTGACCCAAGCCCGAATGTCCTTGACAACAATCCGATAACCACAAGGTATTTCAGGGTTAGGGCAAGGTATAATTATTTGCTTGAAAACTCAGTGTCAGTGGCTGTAACAGAGCCTCTTCAGCCAGTACTGTCAACCGCGCCAAGCGACATAACTAAACTTTCAACAGAAATCGGGCCAGGGCATGCATTGTGGTTTGATGGCTTTAGCACGGATTTGATATCTGCAATTTCATTAGTGGAAACGCAATGGAGACATTGCTGCGCAGAGAGCGGAAAGAACAAAGCAAGTAGCTGCAAGCCAAGTGAAGACACATCCTGCGGAGCTGACAGGATTTTAACTAGTTATGCTGCCAGCAAAGCTGGTTATTACAGCATCGGCATGATGCAAGTACAAGCAAATCCCGCCAATCAAGAGCTAGCTAAACCGCCCATATGCAAGCCAGGGCAAACAATATACGACAAAGAGTGCAACATACTGGTTGGAATAAAGATTTTGAAAGATAATTATGAAAAGTATAAAAATGGAATCAGCGCAAAAACACTTGAGCAATTCTGCCCTCAAAACCAGTATCCAGACAGGTATGCAAAATATATAAAATATAGGAATGATTATGCTGCAATCAGGGCTTATAACGGATGGGGCTGCAGGCCTGAAGCAGGATGCCAGAAGGCATGCGAAAACTCAAAAAATCCGCCTGCATGCATACAAAACTGCGTTGACGGAACTGTAAGCTATGTTGAAAAAGTAAAAGACAAGGCAAGCGGAATAAAAGGAGGAACTATTGTTGACAAAAGCGGGATACAAGGCATATTGGCAAGCGAGGATGTGCAGTCCGTCAGAGACGAAGCAGAGGCTTATTACCAGAAGCCTTCTCCACCTGGCAACATACAAGCCAAACAAAATGAAGGGACACCGATGACTATTACAATCTCCTGGACAAAATCCTCAAGCGCGAATGTAGCCAGCTATTCTGTGTCAAGGGACTCTGACGGAGAGCCGATAAGAAATGTGTGTGATAAAACTAAGGAAGACGTTAGTTGCGTAGATTCCACAGGCGACTTAATAAGCGGCAGAAAGTACAGGTATTTTGTTACAGCATACGATAACAATGGCGAATACGGCGAAGGAGCATATGAAATTTTGATTGTCTAAGAATGAAAATCAATAAACTATTTTTAACCATATTCATTTTACTGCTTGTAGCAGGCTGCGGCACATCATCCACAACAGCAAAAAAAGACATAGACTTGCGTGTGGGAGCTGAAGGGCTAAAAATAGAATTCCTGAAAAACACGCCTCCTGCAAAAATATTTGAGGAAAGCGTATTTCCTGTCATAGTAAAGGTAAAAAACAACGGCGCTTACAGCATAAAAGACAATGAGGCGGCAGTGTTCTCCTTAGGCGTTGAGAAGGACTACACAAAAAAAGTCAGCCTGCTTGCTGCCGGAAGAGTGCAATCTTTTGACAAAGGCAATGCAGCATTATTCAAGCTGGAGGGCAAGACAAAAATAAACCCAAAAGGAGAGGAGCAGGTAATCAGCTACAACGTTCAGGCAGGCAGAATCGATCCCCAAAGTGAAGCCCACCAGTCAAATATAATTGCAACAGTGTGCTATCCTTATGAAAGTGTACTGGAAAGCTCTGTCTGCATTGATACTGATGTGGGCAATCTGCGCCCGAGCAAGAAAGTGTGCAAGTCGCAAGACTTGATTTTCAGCAATGGGCAGGGAGCGCCTGTTGCCGTTACCAAGATAGAGACAAATATGCTGCCGACTTTGGCTGAGGGGCAGAATGAACTGTCGGGAAAAATAAGCCCGCAGTTCCTGGTATTTGTTGAAAACAGGGGGCAGGGCACTGTAATAAGAAAAGAGTCTGTCACAGAATTCTGCACAAAAAGCGAAACAAGCCATGCAAATTTAAACATAGTGTATGCTGATGTTTACCTGGCAGGGCAAAAACTCGGATGCCAGCTTGAGGCAAAGCAAGGAGTCAACGAGCCAGCGCATATCAAACTTCTTGACAAAAAAGATATAATAAGGTGCGTTTTTAAGGAGGGCATTGAGGTTTCAAGGGACACTTATTTATCGCCACTGAAAGTTGTGCTGAAATATGGCTACACGCAGTCAATATCCGCCAATTATTTCATACAAAAAACAGCGAGATGACAATCTTTATATACAAAAAGCCAAATAGGAAAATACAAAAATGAAGAATATACATGTTTTTGCGCTGATAATTTTATTGCTTGCTGCGATTTCGGCATGCAGCGGCAAAAAAGACGCAACAAAATCAATAGAGGGAATAAGGACAGGGACTGAAGGATTGTCTGTGAGCTTTCTTCCGAATAACCCGCCGGCAAAAGTCATTGTTGAAGAGGGAATAGGCTCTGATAAAAATAATTTTGATGTTGTTTTAGACTTAAGAAACAAGGGTGCTCATCCAGAGCTTGGCGGAGTTGAATCAGGCATGAATGGAAGAGTATACTTAAGCGGCTTTGACCCAGGTATAGTTGTTTTTGACTCAGATCCTGTTATTAGTTTGCATGACAAGGCATTAGAGGGAAAGAGCACCATAAACCCAAATGGCGGCTCAGACTTGGTTACATTCAAACCAAAGGTAATAGCCGAAAAGCTGAATGTGGAAAAATACGAGCCAATACTATTGGCAACAGCATGTTACACTTACCAAACCGTAGCAGGACCTTCTGTCTGCATTGACCCAAACCCATATTCCACAGTAAAAGAGAAGAAGGTTTGCGAAGTCCAAGACATTACTTTGTCAAGCCAAGGCGCTCCAATAGCTATAGTAAAGATCAGCGAAGAGGCATTTGCGGCAAGAACTCAGTTTAGAATAACCGTAAAGAATGTTGGCAATGGCGATGTCATGGTTCCAGAAGTTGTGAGGCTCGATAAATGCAATCCATTAGTCGGTGCAAAGGTTTCAAGGGAGGATATTGACAAGGTGCACTTGTCTGAAGCCAGGATTGGCAATAAACGGCTGAAATGCGGCCCATTTGCAGAGCCAACTGGAGATACGGGCTTTATAAGGCTTATAAATGGCGAAGGCTCTGTAATTTGTGAACTTTCAAGCTCTGACTACGCCAAAACCAACACGCCTTATACAACCCCTTTTGAAATCATTTTAAGATATTCATACAGAACTACTGCAGAAAGAAAGCTGCAGATAATAAAAGAAAAGAGCCGTGTCGGGGAAACTGCCGGAATCAGCGATATCAACCAGCCAAGATCTTCAAACACACCATCCAGCGGAAGTCAATCTTCACCAAGCACATCATACGAAGGCATACCTACTACAACTGGGGAGACAGACATCTGCTTGTTTATAAAACCGGACGGAACTTGTCAAAATACAGATTAATCCTAATCAAACCAAAAACTTTATATACCAACATTAAAATAAATAGTTCATCAAAATAAAAGAGGCAAAATGAACAAGAGGTATTACATCATTGCATTGCTTGTATGCTTGATTCTTCTGGTTTCAGCCTGCAAAAGAAGCGGAGCAGCTACTGGTGGAGCCCCAAGAACGCCTTTCATAGGAGGAACAGCAGGCATTACAATGAATTTTGAGAAAGACAGCCCTCCTCCTGAAGTTACTGATGATGACTCATTCAGCTTTAATGTAATCTTAAGGCTGAAGAATGATGGTGAGTTCAAAGTTGACAGAAACGACATGAAGCTTAATCTTGTTGGATTTGACCCAAATGACTTTGGCAAGGTTTTTGATGATATGAAAGACGGCCAGCCAGACGACACTCTGGAATCGCGGAAGAAGGACGCTGAAGGCAACATTGTGGAAGGCACAACAACATTCGTAACATTCCCAAAAGGAGGGGACAGCTTCAGGCCTAGAAAATTCAGCGGCAATACCGAGTTTACTTTCAGGGCAGATGCATGCTATCACTATAAAACAGAAGCAAATGCAAAGCTTTGCATTCTTAAGGACATGATTAACGTAAGGGACGATGCAATCTGCAAGCCCACTGCAAGCAGAGCCATTTACAGCTCTTCAGCCCCTGTCCAGGTTTCTAATTTCAGGCAGAGCGTTGTCGGGAAAGATAAAATAACATTCAGCTTTGACGTTGTTTTAAGCGGAAATTCCGATATATTCTGGAACAGGGACGAGAACAAGCCAACAACATTTGACAATGGATGCCCTCGCGATCCAAGAACAAGAAGAGAGCGCGAAAACAGTGTTGGCATAGAGATAACAGAAATTCCAGCAGACCCTGTATTTTCAGACTTGAGCTGCGGGGGATTGGATGGCAGGAGCAAAGGCGTTGTCAAGCTTGTCAGCAACCGAAGAACAGTAACCTGCACAGTCAGCTTAGTCCAAGACAGGCTTGATTTGGAAAAGACCATGGGGATTAATGTATTCTACAATGTACTGGACAAGAAAGAAACAAAGGTATTGGTCAAGCACCTGGCCGAAGGCTGATTCCTGCCAAAGCAAACTGGCTCAGCAAAGCTTCCAACTGCACAAACTCGTCAGAGCCTTCTGTCATTCTGAATTCTATTTCGCCGCATTTCTCTATGAGCAGCATTTTTGACTTGTTGTCAACATTCAACTCCAAAATCTCCTTTTGTATCTGCTTTATTATGTCTATGCCGGCTAGCCCGTAGTTCAGCATCAGGCTCAGGAGCATGTTTCTCGATTCAATGAATTTGTTGCTTAATGCCAGCTCAAGAACCTCTCTTATCTCTTTCGGCTTTGCAACAGATGCCATTGAGTGGACAAAATCCTCTGTAATATGGCTCGATATGGCAGCGCAGCTCTGCAGAATATTTTCAAGCCTTCTGCAGTCACCTTCAGAAATTTCATATAAAGCCTCTTTTGATTTTTCATCAATTTTTAATTTTTCGTCTTTTGCAATTTTATCAATGATTTCAATTATATCTTTTTTGTCCAATTGCCTGAACCTAAAGACTACGCACCTGCTCTGTATCGGCTCGATTATTTTTGAGGAGTAGTTTGCTGAAAGTACGAATCTGCAGTTTTGAGTGTAGTTCTCCATAGTCCTTCTCAATGCCTGCTGCGCTTCCCTTGTTAAGGCATCGCATTCATCTAAATAAATTATTTTGAAGGGAACATTTCCAATTGCCCTTGTCCTTGCGAAGTCCTTTACCTTGTTTCTTATGATGTCAATGCCCCTTTCATCTGACGCGTTTAATTCAAGAAAATTCTGCCTCCATACATCTTTGAAAAGCTTTTTAGCTATGACTAAAGCCAAACTTGTCTTGCCAACTCCTGCAGGGCCTGCAAACAATAAATGCGGCAGGTTCTGCTGCTCGACAAATGCCTTTACTCTTTTGACTATTTCCTTCTGCCCTTTTATTTCAGAGAAATCACTTGGGCGATACTTCTCAGTCCACAGAGCATTGTCTTGCATTAAAACCCCAATCCAAAGAAAACAAAGCCGCTTTAAAAATGTTTAGATAATATCCTCTTCAGCCACAACCATGAAGTCGCCGACTGCAATCACTGCGCTGAATGGTATCAGAATATGCCCTTCCTTGTCCTTTTCAAGCTCAAGCTTTTCTGTGTAGGAAGTTGGGTTGTGAAGCACCATATGGATTAATTCGCCGCTTCTTGTCTCGAAAATTATGTCGCCTACCTCTCCAAACCTCTTTCCGGTCTTGCTTACAACTGTCTTGCCTATCAGCTGCTTTGAGAATTTCTTATCGTCTTCTGGCATTTTCTTCCCTCTGTAGTTATTACTCAAGGATTGTAAGAGAAGTTATATTTAAATGTTTTTATTTTAGCTAACCGGAAACCCTGACATTCAGTAAATTATTGACTTCCCCTTCATTATAGCATGTCTGCTTCAAGCCGCATTTCCGGCATTTATTTTCATTATTGCAAAAATCAGGCAGTTCCCTGCTTTCCAATAACACTATCACCTCATCAACTATCTGCTTGACTTCTTCCTTCATATAGGGGTTTATTGCGATATGCCTTTTCTGCTTTGTATCCAGGTAGACAACAAAGCCTTCCTTTATCGGCTTTTTGAAATGCTCTTGCAACAGCAAAGAGTAAGCGGCTATCTGTATCCTATGGGAGGGCCACACACCATCGCTTGGAGTTCTGCCTGTTTTCAGCTCAAAAGGCACGTATTCGTCATTATAAACATGAATCTGGTCAATTATGCCCTTAAGCCTTAGCTCTTCTGACTCAATTCTTATCTCTGAGAGTATTTTAGGGGTTAATTTTTCCCATAGCTCTTTGCCAAAAACCTTGTTTTTTTCTATAAAGCTGAAAATATTGCTTGCTCTTGTCATAGATTCCTCTGCTATGGAAGGAAAGCTCTTTTTATAAGCGTCAAGCATGTTTAAGCTTACATCTTCAAGCCTTTTTTTGTTGTCAGCTATATTTTTTCTTAATATCTGGAGGTATTTCTGCCTGTAAATAGTTTCTATATTGCCCAAAGGCATTAGTTTTGTTATTGAAGTCACTATGCCTTCTTCTGTTTTGTTTATCTTATCATACGTTTCATGCCTTATGGAGCCAAGCACAAGGCTTTCCTTTGGAGGCTCTTCCAGAAGCAGCACTTTCTCGAGAAATAGCTTTCTGGAGCAGTACAGGTAGCTTGACAGCAAAGAGACAGAGATTTTCATGAGAAAAGACCTGGAGTTATGGTTTAAATAGTTTGCGTGAAGATGTCCAGTGGTATAATAGAAAACTATTTTAATAAGCAAATAAATAATTCTCTTTATGAAAGAAGGCGCTTACATTGGAGCTTTAATCGCTTTGCTGGTTTACTTCATGCTTCCAATCTATGGCGAGAATGGAGCGCCTGCGAGCATAGTACCGACTGGCAATGCAGTTTCAAGCACAACAGGATTCAGCACTTACGTTTCAAACCTGCCATTCAGCACGATCATTTTCTTTGCATTGGAAATATTAGGAATTTCAGTAGGAATAGCCAGCCAGATGGTTCTAAAGAGGGTGTACGGCTAGAATTAGTGACTCAATGTATGGGCGAAGCGGAGAGGCTGTGCACTAAAGATATAAACAAAGGACATAACTCGCCTGTGCCGCTGAGCACAAGATATTGTGAGCGAAGCGAACAGATTGAATTTTAAAAACATTATAATACCCATACCCTTCTTAAAAACCTTTAAATACCAATTAAAAAATTAACGATTTATGGACATTGAAAGCAGAATAGCTTTGATAAAGCAGGTTGGTGAGGAAATAATAACAGAGGAGGAATTGAAGCATCTTTTCCAAACAAAAGAGCATCCAACAGCTTATGACGGATTTGAGCCTTCCGGTACAGACATACACATTGCGCAGGGAATTCTGAGAGCTATAAACATCAACAAGATGGCAAAGGCAGGCATAAAATTCAAGATGTGGGTGGCAGACTGGCATGCATGGGCAAACAACAAGATGGGCGGCGATTTGGAGAAAATCCAGCAAGTAGGCAATTACCTGATTGAGGTATGGAAGCATTGCGGAATGGACCTGAAAAATGTTGAGTTCTTATGGGCAAATGATGTTATCAAAGAGCCCGAGTACTGGAAAAAGGTGATGCAGGTTGCAAGAAATTCAACAGTCAAGCGCATAATAAGGACAGGGCAGATAATGGGCAGAAAAGAAGCTGAAGTGCAGCAGGCTTCTCAAATACTGTATCCCTGCATGCAGGCAGCAGATATATTCCATCTTAAGGCGGACATCTGCCAGCTTGGAATGGACCAGAGGAAAGTGAATGTTTTAGCAAGGGAATTAGCACCATCATTGGGATTTGCAAAGCCGGTTGTTGTCAGCCACCACATGCTAATCGGCTTGGGAGAGCCTCCAAAAGAGCATGATGAAGACAGGATTCTGAAGCTCAAGATGTCCAAAACCAATCCTGACAAGGCAATCCTCATGAACGATTCGGAAGAGGAAATAAAAAGAAAGATTGCAAAAGCATACTGCCCTGCAAAAATAACAGAAGAGAATCCAATGCTCGAATATTCAAAATACCTTATTTTCGAGAAATTCAGCGCAATTGAAATAAAGCGTCAGGAAAAGTTTGGAGGAGACTTAGTCATAGAAAACTATGCAGAGATGGAAAAGCTCTACAGGGAAGGAAAAATCCATCCGATGGACCTGAAAAATTCAGTTGCTTACTACATCAACGAGATGATAAAGCCGGTAAGGGAAAAGTTTGAGAAAGACTCAAAACTGAAAAAGCTTCTTGAAACAATAAAAGGGTTTGAAGTGACGAGATAGTTATTTCTGCTCTATCACAACCAGCGTATACCTGCTATTCAGGTATTTCTTTGCAACCCTTTTCACATCATTTATTGTAACATTCTTTATTTTTTCCAGATAAGAGTCAGCAAGCTTGGCATCCTTTATAGTTTCCCAGAATGCAAGGAGGTCTGCGCGCTGGAAATTGTCCTCTATCTGCAGGGCATTGCTGCCTTCGATGTAAGTCTTGGCTTCCACCAAGTCATTTTTATTTATGCGCCGGAGCTTTTTGAACTGCTCCAGAATTATCTCCTTTGCATGCCCTATCCTGCTTTTGTCCAAGCCGCAGTACACAGCAAACATCCCATAGTCAATCTCGCTTTCGTTATTGACTCCAACCTGGTAAGCCAATCCCCTCTTGTTCCTTATCTCGTCAAATATCCATCCTGACTGCCCTCTCCCAAGGATTGCAGCAATCACGTCAAAAACATAGCTGTCGCTATGAAGCCTCGGCAATGTTTTATAGCCAAGCGCCATGTAGGAATTGCTGGTTTTTCTCTTCTCAACGAATTTTTTCATTTTTTTCTGCAGAGGCTCTTTTACCATTGGCCTTCTTACCAATTTATTCGGCTTCAAGCTGCCAAAATACCCCTCAATTTTTTCCTTTACTTTGTCGACATTGCCAACAACGGAAATTATCATGTTGTTTGGGATATAATGCGAGCGATAGTAGTCGGCTATGTGATTCCTGTCGAAGCTCTTTACAGTTCCTACAGTGCCGTAAGTGGGGTTCCTGGCAGGATGCTCATCAAACAAGGTTTTCTGGAACAGGATCCACTGGTGCAGCCTTGGGTCGTCAGTGACCATGTTAATTTCCTTCAAAATCACCTGCTTTTCCTTCTCTATAATTTTATTGTCAAATACCGGATTGGAAACCATGTCAGAAAGAATGTCAAGTGCAATATCAAATCTTTTATTTATTATTTTTATAAAGAAGCTTGTCCTGTCGCCTGTTGTATAAGCGTTAAACTCGCCCCCGTACTTTTCGATTTCATTTGCAATTTCTCTCGAGTCTTTCCTGTTTTTCGTGCCCTCAAACAGCATGTGCTCCAGGAAATGCGCCAATCCAAGCGTCTTTTTGCCCTCAAAATTGGAGCCGAACCTGAACATGACTTCAACAGCAACTGATTTGGAGGCATTTTTCTCAAAAATCAAGGCAGCGCCGTTCTTCAGCATGTGTTTTTCCATAGCTAGGGGAAAAATTTAAATGGTTTATAAGAGTTTTGAATTATAATGAAGATAAATGAGTTAAGGCTAATATTAAAAAAGAGGAATGCAGATGCTGCTTTATTCTACAATTCAGATTCTTCAAGAACTAATCCCAATATGCTTTATTTTTCGGGATATGGGGGGTTGGGCGCACTGGTAATCCCGAAAAAGCAGCCGCCATTTTTAATAGCACCTGAAATGGAATTCGAAAGGGCAAAAAAATCAATGGTTAAGAAAGTGTATTCAATGGAAAAAAAGAAGTTTTTTGAGTCAATATACAAAATTGCAAGGAAAAACAGGTTAAAAATAAAAAACATTGCAATTGACAAAAGCAGCTTCACATTGAATTCTTACAGGCATTTCAGAAAGCAGTTTAAAAATATAAAATCAAAGGATATTGCCTTGGATTGCCTCAAATTAAGGGAAACAAAAACAGAAAAGGAAATCAGAATACTAGAGAAATCGTGCGCTTATGCTGATAAAATACTGCAAAAAGCAATAAAAAACTTCAGGCATTTCAAAACAGAAAGTCAGGCTGCTGCTTTTCTCGAATATGAGGCAAAAAAACTGGGCTTGGAGTTATCATTTAACCCAATTGTTGCTTCAGGAAGCAATGCAAGCATGCCCCACCACGAGCCTTCAAATTCAAAAATAAAAAAAGGCTTCTGCGTCATAGATTTTGGAGTAAAGTACAAGGGCTACTGCTCTGACATAACAAGGACAATTTATGTCGGCAAGCCAAGCGAAAAAGAAAAGGATACATATAATATGTTATTGAAGATACAAGAGAATGCAATAAATCAAATAAAAGAAAACAAAAAATGCTCTGAATTGTATGATTTTGTTGTTAAAAGCCTTGGAAAGTACAAAGATTATTTCACTCACGGACTTGGGCATGGCGTTGGAGTTGAAATACACGAAATGCCCAATCTGACTTTAAATTCAAAAGACAGGATAAAAAACAGCATGGTTTTTACAATAGAGCCCGGGATTTATTTTCCGAAAAGGTTTGGGATAAGAATCGAAGACACAATATTGTTCAAGAATAAGCCAATTGTTTTGACAAAAACATCAAAAGATTTATTAATTGTCTAAAATCACTTTACCTTATGAAATATAATGAAAAAGCATTTAATTCTGCTGTTGAGGATTATAAAAGACAAATTAAAAATACAAAAGGCAAGAATTTCTTTATTGTTTTTGACATAATCAACAAGCAGGCTTTCTATTCAATTGCACCTTTGTCCAGGGCTTTGCACGAGCTTGGAGCTGATGTAAGCTGCATAGGCATAAATAAAGAGTCAGAAGGACTGGAAGCTTTGAAGGATATATGGAAAGCATTTGAAGAATCAGAAAAAGGAATAAAGAATGAAAAATCAAATGCCTTGACTGGATTTATCGAAGAGGTTGACAAAAAGGCAAAAGGTGAGTTCAAAAAAATATTCAAAAAGCCGGAGTTTATCATAGTGGCAAAAGAAAACAAGTTTGCCGGAACTCTGGACTTGCCGTTCCACGCAGAATGGTTTAAAGAATACAGAATGCAGGAATTGATGCAGACATCCAAAATCTTGTGGAGGGATGTTTATGCCCTGAAAAAAGGCGAGAGGGTAGGCATTGGATTCACGCTGATACCCACTCAAGATTTAATCGGGCACCCGTTAGAGGACTATCTTGATTCCTACTCAATAATATGGGCTATGACGCAAGCCGCAAAAAAGTCTGCAGAGCCTACAATGAGCGCTTGCACTTTCAGGGGCTCGATGCTTGAGAAAAGCGAAAGGACTTCTGACTTAAGGGCAACTTTGCTCGGATGCGAATTGTCAAAAGAGATTGATGAAGGGCCTTTTATTAAATATAAAGAATTATCAAAACTACTAAAACTTGGCAGAATAAAGCCGATAGACTTGTCATTCTCCATAAGCGCAAAAGGCTATCCTGGCAAGCATTTGTTTGGCGAAGTGATTGGCTACCCATCTCCAAATAAAAGGACAAGATGGCTCACTCCCGGGCAGATGGTATACAAGCTTGATTTTTACCCACAGACAAAATATGACGGCAGAAACCCTCTTGCAAGGGTTGCTTTCACAGAAACTATACCTATTGACATTTTCATCGATACAAACCTTGTTGACTGGAGCGATATAAGACAAAGAAATCAGAAAATAAAAGATATAATGGACAAGTGCGACGTCATCTACGTTGAGGGAAAATTAAAGGAGAAATACACGACAAAACTGGAAGTAGGCTTGGTCAAGAGCGACGGCTCAAGAAGATGGGTTAGAAGAAGCGACACTGATGTAAGGGAAAAAATAAACAAGGAATACCTGAAAATGACGGGCATCAAGGCAGGCTGCATGGGCAACATTCCGGGAGGCGAGGCTTTTGTCACTCCTGAATACATGAAGGGAATTTTTGTCGGCGATGTTGTTGTGCATGTTGACCAGAGCTACCAATTAAATGAAAAAAAACCGATTGTCGTGGAGTGCTTTGGAGATACTTATAAAATTAAAGACGGACCAATGGACATAATTGGAAAGATAAGCAAAAGGAAGGAAGAATCAATGAAATTGCTGCTTGAAGCCGAGAAGAACAAAAGCCTGCCGCAGGATATAATCGACATGAAAAAGAGAAACTTTGAAAGGGTTGGCGAGTTTGCAATAAATACCAATCCAAAAGCAAGGCTTTGCGAATACCTTATTGTGAACGAGAAAATAGCGAGAATGATGCACATTGCCCTTGGCTCGGGGTTTGAGCCTGACAGGAGCACGGAATACCACATGGATATTGTGTTTAATGCGCCAAGGCAGAAATTAGACGTTTATGGTATCAACAATAAAGGAAACAAGCACTGGATTCTGAAGAATGGGGAGTTTGTGAGATGAAATGTCACTTAATAAATCCTGTAAAATAATTCTGAAGGATTGTATGAATTTAAGGAAAAATGAAAGCTGCTTGATTGTAACCGATTCTAAATTAAAATCAATAGGTAATGCATTGTACAAAAACTCATTAAAAATAACAAAACAATCAAAACTAATTCTAACAACCATACCAAAAGCTCATGGAGAAGAACCTCCACAAAAAATCGCAGATGAAATGCTAAAGCATGATGTGATTTTAATGCCAACAACAAAATCTTTGAGTCATACAAAAGCAAGGGAAAATGCCATTAAAACGGGTGCGAGAATAGCAAGCATGCCTAGCATTACAACTGACATGATGAACAGGGCATTAAATGTTGATTTTAATAAGATAAAGTCTATCAATAAAAAATTAATTTTAAAATTAAAAAACAAAAATAAAATAAAGATAACTACTAAAAAAGGCACGAATATGGAGTTTTATCTAAAAGGAAGAAAATGGCTTGGAGATGACGGCATCATGACTAAAAAAAAGGCATTCAGCAATCTTCCTTCAGGCGAAATATTCATTGCACCGCTTGAAAACAAAACTAATGGGACAATCGTAGTTGACGCAAGTGTCGGCGGCATTGGCAAAGTTGACAAAAATATAGAAATAAAAGTTAAGAACGGATTTATTGCCGATATTAATGGAGGAAAAACAGCAGTTCAATTCAAGAAATTATTAAAAAACAGGCTCTATAAGAATGTTGCAGAACTTGGCATCGGCACAAACTACAAAGCCAAGATAACAGGCAATGTTTTGGAAGATGAAAAAGCAGCTGGAACCTGCCATATTGCATTCGGCAACAACAGGCATTTTGGCGGCAAGGTTGACGTGCCTTTTCATGTTGATGTTGTTGTTAAAAAGCCGACTATTTATGCTGATAAAACTCTATTGATAAAAGACGGGAAATTTAAAACATAACTTAAACCACTATCATTTTTTAAGGAAGAATTTCAAAAATTTTATAAGTTGGCTTTGTGTAAAAACTAAACCTGTAGTAAATAGAACGGTTAGGCCAAGTACAGCAGAAGCCCCAGTTATCACATTGTCATTCATCCCTAACTCTGCCATTGACCCCTCCCCTGTCAGAAAGTAATAACTAATCAGTAAAAGCCTTATCCCAACAAAACCTAACAATGCCATTGATACTGCTACACCCATTTCTTTTGTTAGAACGCTTTTACTTCTTAAAAATTTGTAATAATATTTAAGAAGCTCACCCCATTTAATATTTCTTTTTTTAATCTCCAAAAAAAGAGTCCCTATTTCATTGTTTATAACTTTTTCCTCTTCAAGTAATTCTTTATAAGCATTTATGTTTTCATTACCAGCTAAAATGGATTCTAAAGACCGCCAAGAGTTCGTCAGGTCTGTAGCGTAGCGGAAGACCTGATGGTGA
>Ga0209541_10011260_pt1 | contig 14035 bp, 10 predicted proteins | sample RifCSPlowO2_01_FD_184027 | JGI IMG/M metagenome (GOLD analysis project Ga0209541, IMG submission 184027) | Groundwater microbial communities from Rifle, Colorado - Rifle CSP2_plank lowO2_0.1 (SPAdes) (version 2) | ecosystem: Environmental > Aquatic > Deep subsurface > Groundwater | place... | reverse complement strand
GCGTAGCTCTTGCCATTTCCAAGCGTCTTTCGACATCGTCTTCTCGGTATGAATCTGAAGGAAAGAATGCCTTTAACAAAAATCTGGCCGGAAAATCCCGAAGGGAGGAACGGGTGCCGGATTTTTGTCGGCATTCTGACGAAGATAAAGTTACGAGACAGATGGAGAAAGCAGCGAGGGGAATGGCAAGAGCGGAGCTACCTTTGGAATCCAGTACCAGCGGGAATAAGCCGGCCGATGATGACGTTTTCTTTGAGGCCGCGCAAATTATCCTCTTTGCCGGAGATCGCCGCTTCAACCAAAACCTGTGTCGTCTGCTGGAATGAAGCGGATGAAAGGAAGCTGTCCGTCGAGAGCGCGACTTTAGACATGCCCATCAGGAGCTGTTCAAAAGTGGCTTCGCGGCCGCCGGAGGCGGATCCGCCTACGGCGGATTTTCCTAGTCTGACTTTTTCGTTTTCCTGGATGATTCTGCGTTTTTCGACAATGGATTCTGCCAGCAAATCGGTGTCGCCCGGGTCAATAACCTTGACCCTGGAAAATAGCTGGCGAATAATCAGCTCGACGTGTTTGTCATTAATGCTGTCCCCGGTCGGAGAATAGATGCCATGGACTTCGCGGACAATATAGCGAGTCACCAAATCCATATCCCCTGTCGTTTCATAAAGCTCCCGCAAATCAACATTGCCTTCGCTCAACTGCTGACCGACGCTGACCAAGTCACCGGCGCTGACCGTAACCGGAATGTTCGGTATTAAGGCGTATTCCCTTTTCTCGCCGGAATCGACGACTTCTATAATCATGGTTTTTTGTTTTGAACGCTCCTCGATACCCAGAACCTTACCGTTCACGTCGGAGATCAGCGCTTTAAACTGGGGCGAGCGAGCTTCAAAAATCTCGACGATGCGAGGCAGACCCATGGTGATATCCGCGCCGCCGGAAACGCCACCGGTATGGAAGGTTCTCATCGTCAGCTGGGTTCCCGGTTCGCCGATAGCCTGGGCAGTGACGATACCCACCGCTTCGCCGAGATTCACCAATTCATTCTTGGACAAATCATAGCCATAGCACATGCGGCAGATGCCGTTAACAGACTTGCATTTGACAACCGACCGGATCCGGATAGTCGAAAGCTTAAGTTCTTCGATTTTCTTGGCGCTTTCTTTGTCTACGACCTTGCCTTTTTTAACGATTACCGTCCCGTCCGGCGAGATGATATCGTCCATAACGACACGGCCTTTAACCCGCTTACCCAAAGACTCTCCAGAAAATTTAGAGTCTTCAGTATAAAGAGTGTAGCCCTCTTTGTCTTTGCAGTCCTCTTCAAGAACCACTACGTCCTGGGCCACGTCCACTAGACGCCGAGTCAGATAGCCGGCTTCAGCCGTCTTGAGGGCGGTGTCAACCAAGCCTTTTCTGGCGCCGTGGGTGGAAATAAAATATTCAAGCGGCTGCATGCCTTCTTTCAGGGAATTGCGAACTGGCAGTTCAATTAGCTCGCCTGATGGGTTGACCACGATGCCGCGCATACCCATCAGCTGATCCAGAACCGACCATGAGCCTCGCGATTTAGAATCTACCATCATGTACGCGGAATCTTTGGGTCCGACTTGTTTCTTCACCAAAACCGAAAGCTTAGCTTTAGCTTCGTTCCAAATTTCGATGGCTTTGCTTTTGCGCTCGTGTTCGGTCAGCAGGCCCTGTTCGTACAGCTTGAGATTCTCTTCGATAAGCTTGTCGGCGGCGGAAATAATCTCGCCTTTTTCGGGCGGAATTCTCAAATCGGCCATGCTCCAAGAAACACCGGAAAGAGTGGCGTAGCGGAAACCAAGATCTTTGATTCGGTCCAGGTAGGCAACGGTTACATCGGGGCCGTACTCGTCCCAGATGTCTGATTCCACGACCTTGAGATCGGATTTATTCAGAAGTTTATTAATAAAGACATGGCCTTCGGGCAGGGCCTCATTAAAGATAATCCGGCCGACGGTAGTTTCCATCAGTTCATGCCGGCCTTCAGTTGCAGCCGGATTCGGAACTTTAATTTTGGCACAAAGATTGACGACGTCATTTTCATACGCCAGCTGCGCTTCTTGGAATGAAGAGAATATTTTACCTTCGCCTTTTAAGCCATCCAGAGCGCTGGTCAGATAGTAACAGCCCAAAGAAATGTCATGGCTCGCCACGGCCACCGGATCGCCGGTCGCCGGTTTCAAGATGGCATGGCTGGCAAGCATTAAATTGCGGGCTTCGGCCTGGGCTTCATTCGTCAGCGGCAGATGGACCGCCATCTGGTCACCGTCGAAATCGGCATTGAAGGCGAACACCGGCAGAGCTGGAATCTTAATAGCTTTGCCCTCGATTAGAATCGGATGGAAAGCCTGAACGGACAGACGGTGCAAAGTCGGCGCTCGATTTAGAAGCACAAGCTTTTCGTGCATCGCCTGCTCTAAAGCCGCCCAGACATCAGGCGTTTCCTGCTCGATGAGACGGCTGGCCGATTTAATGTTGTGGGCTAATTCTTTTTTAATCAGAATGCCGATGACGAAGGGCTTGAATAATTCCAAAGCCATCTGCTTTGGTAGACCGCACTCGGCAATGCCGAGTTCCGGGCCGATGACGATGACCGAGCGGCCGGAATAATCAACGCGTTTACCCAAAAGATTCTGCCGGAAGCGGCCGGTTTTGCCCTTGAGCATGTCCGCCAGCGATTTTAATGCCCTTTTCTGGCCGGTAGAAGCGGCCGTCGCGGATTGGGTCCGTTTCATGGAATTGTCAATCAGCGAGTCAACGGCTTCCTGAAGCATTCGCTTCTCGTTCTTAGTGATAACTTCCGGCGCTTTAAGCTCCAGCAGATGCTTTAAGCGGTTGTTGCGGTTGATGACCCGGCGATAAAGATCGTTCAAATCTGAAGTCGCGAAACGACCGCCGTCCAGCGGCACCATTGGCCGGAGAGCCGGCGGGATGACCGGCAAGATGCTGATAATCATCCACTCCGGACGAATGCCGGACTTTTTCATGCCTTTTATAAACCGAAGGCGGCGGGAGACTTTACGGAACTCAAGCGGGTTCGTCTCGTTTTTTATATCGCCTTCAAGTTCGACGACTAGATCGTCAAAATTTAATTCTTCCAGGAGCTTTTTGACTGCGTCGGCGCCGATACCGGCCTCAAAAACTTCGCCGTATTTCAGAGAAAAGTCCCGAAAATCCAATTCCGAAATGACCTGATGTTTCTGAAGATTCCGCAAGTTGTTTTTCTCACGGTCCTTCAACTCCTTTAAAGCCTCCTCTTCTTCGGCGTTTTTAACGTTCTTAATTTTTGATTTAAATTCGCTCTCAATCCGTTTCATGGCCTCGGCCTTGAGATCCTCGTTAACCTTCATCACGATGTAGCTTGCGAAATAGACGACTTTTTCCAGTTCAGGCAGTAATACGCCCAAAATGGTGGCAATCTTCGAGGGCACGCCCCGCAAGAACCAGATATGAGCCACCGGCGCGGCTAATTTTATGTGACCCATCCGCTCGCGGCGAACAATTGCTCTTGTAACTTCAACGCCACAGCGATCGCAGATAATGCCTTTATAGCGGATACGCTTGTATTTGCCGCAGTAACATTCCCAGTCCCTGGTCGGACCAAAAATCGCCTCGGAAAACAAACCCTCACGCTCCGGTTTTTGGGTGCGGTAATTGATCGTTTCAGGCTTGGTTACTTCGCCATAAGACCATGACAAAATATCGTCGGGGGAAGCAACCTTTAGTTTTATTGATGCTAAATCCATATGATTAGGTTCTAGGTTCTAGGTTCTAGGTTCTAGGGGTTAGGAATTAGGTCTGCGGACTATCACCTATTTCCTATAACCTAGACCCTGATTTCACCTTTCCATTAGTTCGACGTTAAGACCCAGGCCTTTTATTTCAGAAACTAAAACCTTGAATGATTCGGGCAGATGGGGCGCTTTGATTTCTTCTCCATTTACAATAGACTCATAAGTCTTCGCGCGGCCCAAAACATCGTCCGATTTGATAGTCAGCATTTCCTGTAAAGTATAGGCCGCGCCATAACCTTCAAGAGCCCAAACCTCCATTTCCCCGAATCTCTGGCCGCCGAACTGGGCTTTGCCGCCCAAAGGTTGCTGGGTAATCAACGAGTAGGGACCGATGGAGCGCATGTGCAGTTTATCTTCGACCATGTGGATGAGTTTCAAGAAATAAGTCATGCCGACATGGGCCGGTTTGGCAAACGGCAAACCAGTTTTGCCGTCATAAAGCTGCTGGCGGCCGTCAATCGGTAAGCCCGCTTTCTTAAGTTCTTCAATAATCATTTCTTCCGTCGGGCCGGCCATGGACGGAGCCGCCACTTTGTAGCCTAACTTCTGGGCGGCAAGGCCAAGATGAGACTCCAGAATCTGCCCGATATTCATGCGGGAAATTACGCCTAACGGCGAGAGCACGATATCAACCGGCGTGCCGTCTTCAGTAAAGGGCATATCCTCTTCCGGCAGAATAACAGAGATGACGCCTTTGTTGCCGTGCCGGCCGGCTAACTTGTCGCCGACCTGTATCTTCCTAAGCTGGGCTACGGAAACTTCTATCCTCTTAATTACGCCAACGTCAAGCTTATCGCCCTCCTCGCGGCTAAATATTTTAACCGCGACTACCCGGCCTTGGGCGCCGTAATCAAGACGCATCGAGGAATCCTTTACGTCCCGGGACTTATCACCAAAAATAGCACGCAGCAGTCTTTCTTCGGCCGTAAGGTCGCTTTCGCCTTTGGGTGAAATTTTGCCGACTAAAATATCCTGGGAGTGGACCTCCGCGCCAACCCGAACCACACCATCCGGATCAAGATCATTCAGGCGCTCCATGGCGACATTTGGAATATCGTATGTCGTCAGCTCCGGTCCGAGTTTCGTGTCGCGGACATCAACCGCATGGTCAACAACGTGAATCGAGGAAAGGACGTCCTCTTTAACCAGACGTTCAGAGATAACGATGGCGTCTTCAAAGTTCGCGCCTTCAAATGACATATAAGCTACCAGAAGATTCTTGCCGAGGGATAATTCGCCGCCTTGGGTAGATGGCCCGTCGGCGATAACTTGCCCTTTTTTGACCTTCTCGCCCTTTCTGACGATTGGTCTCTGATTTAAAGATGTGAATTTGTTTGATCTCTTGAATTTAAGCAGTTTGAATTCGTGTTCTTTGCCGGCGGAAGTTTCGAGAGTAATCCGATTAGCGTCCACTTTTGTTATCGTGCCTGCTTCCGGCGCGATGACAAGCATGCCTGAATCGCGGGCGACCTTCTCTTCCATTCCTGTTCCGACATAGGGCGCTTCCGGGGTAATCAAAGGCACGGCCTGCTTTTGCATATTCGTACCCATCAGAGCCCGGTTCGCGTCGTCATTCTCAAGAAACGGGATTAGCGACGTGGCGACAGAGAACTGCTGCTTCGGAGAAACATCAATGTATGTAACTTCCTGGGGATGGGCCGTTCCGGGTTCGCCTTTGATTCTGGCCGGGATCTTATCGCCCAAAAGCATTCCGTTTTTATCGGTCTTGGCGCCCGCTTGAGCAATGACCTGTTTTTCCTCCTCAATGGCGTCAAAATATAACATTTCGCCGGTAACCTTTCCTTTATTTACTTTCAGATAGGGTGTGAGGATAAAACCGAAAGGCGAAATTTTAGAATACAGCGCCAAGTGTCCGACCAGACCGATATTCGAACCTTCCGGAGTGGCGATCGGACAGATTCGGCCGTAGTGCGAAGGGTGGACGTCGCGAACCTCAAAGCTGGCGCGCTCCCGAGTCAAACCGCCCGGACCTAAAGCCGTCAAGCGGCGTTTGTGTTCAAGTTCTGAAAGCGGATTCTCCTGATCCATAAACTGCGACAGCTGGCCTGAAGCAAAAAATTCTTTTAAGGCGGCGACAAAAGGCCGGGCATTGATTAATTGAGACGGCAAGACGGTGGCCAGGTCCGAGGTAGACATGCGGTCTTTGATGTTTCTTTCCATTCGGGCAAAGGCCACGCGTAATCGGTCCTGCAGCAACTCGCCGAGAGTTTTGACGCGCCGGTTGCCCAAGTGGTCCATATTATCAGGCTGAGCCGTCGGATCGTTGTTGAGCCTGATAATCTCCCGAAGAATATCGACAACGTCCTCCTGCTTCAAAACCCTGTTCTTGGCATCGTCATAATTGATATCCCGATTAAATCTTTGGTTCAGACGAAAACGGCCCACTTTCGATAAATCATAGCGGGAAGGATTCGTGAACAGATTGGCAATCATCTGCTTGGCATTGTCGGGTGTAGCCGGATCTCCGGGTCGAACGCGCTTATAGAGTTCAATAAAACCCTCTTCTTCATTTGATGACGGGTCCTGAAGAATAGTCGCCAGCATGTACTTCATGTTTGGATCCGTGTCTATGTCCTCGAAGGCTTTCTTTATATCTTCGTCTTTGGAAAGACCAAGGGCTCTTAATAAAGCCGTCGCCGCGACCTTACGCTTGCGATCAATGCGGACCGAAATTACGCCATTATATTCAGTCTCAAACTCCAGCCACGCTCCGCGCAGGGGGATTAATTTTGCGCCAAAAAACCGCTGATGGCGGCTGGATCTGGAAAGCGAGAACAACGCTCCGGGGCTGCGAATGAGCTGGGAAATGACCACGCGCTCGACACCATTAATGATAAAAGTGCCTCGAGGGGTCATGAGCGGGAAATCAGCGATGAATAATTCCTGCTCACGGTACTGGCCGGTTTTTTTATTCTTGAGGCCTATTTGCACCTTCAGCGGCGCTTCGTAGGTGATGTTTTTTTCAATAGCGGTTCTTTCTTCATATTTAGGTTCCTCGAGCCGGTAATCCAAAAAACTTAATTCGAGTTCCTTTCCAGTCCAGTCTACGATCGGAGAAATCTCGGCTAAAAGCTCTTTGAAACCGATGTCTAAAAACCATTTGTAGGAATCCAGCTGAACCTGAACCAGGTTCGGAGCTTCAAACTGGTCGAGATCGAATTTTGAAAATATTTTACGGGTCATGGATATTAAAAGACTCGAGCCAGGGCTCCGCCGGTTCTTTGACTAATAGATGCGGGAATTGCGACGATAAAAAGCCGCACGCTTAATCGTGAGACGCGTGGGCTTTTTAATTGACGCTTATTTTACAGAATACATCCAGGACAAAGTGGGCGAATTGTTAGCTATCGAGCGAATACGGACGTAACCCTGTCCACTCGATAGCCCCCAATTTACTTGACTTTTAAAGCTTGGGAGACAGTTTGGGCGATCATTGTCGCCATGCTCGACTTATCGTCAAAACCCAGCAAAATCACCTCTAAGGGTGACACCTTGCTAATTCTATTCTTTTTGAAGATTCTGTCAATAGAAGTTACCAACATGTTATCGAGATTAAAATCAAGAGGGATTATCAACATATCCCGAGCCTCGCCGTCAACGATAAACTTTAACTCAATTTCTGTACTGCTTTTTTTAGAAATGATTAGCTCCATGGTTAGTATTATGTATTAAGTATTAAGTATTCCCGATCGCATACTAGATACTTCTCCATTAACTGTATCTCTTGATGCTTTGCAGAATACCCAGACCGATCAGTAAAGACAAGAGATTACTGCCGCCGGAGCTTATGAACGGGAAAGGAATTCCTGTTATCGGGAACAGCCCCACATTCACGCCAGCCCCGATGATGGCATGAGCAGCAATCAAGATTGTGATACCGACCGCAAAGAGCCGGCCAAAATTAGATGGCGCCAGCTGGCCAATATATAAAATCCGCCGGAAGATAAATATTATTCCCGCCAAAATGAGCGCGATGCCGAAAAGCCCGAACTGTTCGGCCGTGGCAGAGAATACAAAATCATTATACGGTTCAGGCAGGAAACCGTTGCGCGTCTGAGTGCCCCGGCCCCAGCCGTTGCCAAACCAGCCTCCCGCCCCGACAGCAATCTTGGACTGGATCAGATTATATCCACTACCGTAAGGATCGCTCCCGGGATTCAAGAAAGAGACGATCCTAGTTTGTTGATAGGGCTTGAGAGCGAACATCCAGGCCGCCACGGCGGCGATGACAATCAGCACAACCAGGCTGAAGATCTGACGGCGGTTTAAGCCTACAGCGACCAGCATCCCCAGCCAGATCATCAGCATAATGATTGCCGAGCCCAAATCCGGCTGAAGAAGGGTGATGCCTATCGGGATCAGGCAATAGAGGCCCGAAACGATAACGTGCCGATAATCATTGATATGGATGTGCCGCTGGGAAAAATATTTAGCCATCAGAATAATGATGGCTAGTTTCATGAATTCTGCCGGTTCGAATGTGAAAACACCGATGACAATCCAGGACTGAACGCCGCGGATCGTCGGAAATAAAAACGGGGCTAAAAGCAATATCACTGAACCGACATAGAGGACGAACACCGGCCAGGGATAATTTTTTAAATAGCGGTAATTAAAGTACGAAAACAAACTCATTAAAATAACGCCCAAAATTACAAAGATTATCTGTTTCTGGAAAAAAGGATTCTGGGAGCCGCCTATCCCGTAAATATTGAAAATACTGAAAACGCAAAGAGCCGCGACTGTAACGAAAAGCGGCTTATCAATGCCGGATAAGTAGTTGCGAATAAATCTGCGCATTTATCTTGGGAATTCCCCTGTCCTGCCGGCGCTTTTTATGAAATTGGAGTCGTCAAGCAAGTTCGTTTCGACATGCGTCCTGACGACCGCGTCTGCTGGCAGTTCAAAGGGCCAGGAGACTTTAAACGAGCGGTTGGTGCGAGCCAGAAAAGTCTGGATATTGGTCGTCACCGCGGTAACTAGATTCCCCGACGAATCGCGGACAACGACGGCAACATCAACTTTTTTAAAATCGTAATCCGAATTATTAGAGACGACAGCCTCATAAGAACTTTGAATTCCGGGCAATAAAGCTTCCTGCCGGACCGCAAAAGCCGCATTCGGCAAATCTCCCGTTTCGCGCCAATTAATACTCTCTAGTTCTATCCGCATTTTTGAGCCCGCGGGGATACCCGGAATATTGCCGCGGACGATGAGCTTGGTCTGGCCCGGGAAAATATAAAATTTATTTCCTTCAAATCTCTTAGTCTCGTTGCCTGAAAAATCTTCAAAAATTAGAGTGTGGGCCCCGTCGGCAATCGCCTGGCCGACATTGGGATTATAAATTTCCATGACCGCTTCCGAAATGCCGTCTTTGGCGGTTACGAATTCAGCCGTCTGGATCTTTATCTCCTTAATGGCCACGGAACAGGCTTTGCCGCAGGCCAGCGTGCCACAGTCAACACCTTCCTCTTGGCCGTTCTGTCTGCCGTCAAAACAAGTCGGTTTGGTCTTGTACCAATAAGTTCCGCCGATGATTGCGCCGAAAATCACCAAATAAATTGCACCTATAAAAATTCTTTTAAAAGTTCTGGGCATAATACTTTATTTAAATCTTTCTAATTCGTCTCGGATCTTATCCCAATATTCCGGTTCGAATTCTTGCGCCGCCATCGTCAAAGCATCTTCCAATGCCTGACGAGCATCCTGAATCAATCCGGCATCGTGAAATAGATGGGCTCGCTTCAGCGCCAACTCATAGCGGCCAAACGGACCGGGAGCTTGATCGGCGATTCTTTCTTGGGACATGGTCCACTCTAAGAATAAAGCTTTGGCTTCTGAACTATCCGGACCCTTTTCCTTTACGGCCTCAAGCAAACGCTGTTTCAGAGTTAATTCTGGGTTTTGCGGCTGTTCGTTCACAAAACTATACTAACAAAACAATTGGGGGCTTGGTAGCCCCCTTTGTCGATGGGAAATCGTACACTATCGTCGCTTTGACCTTTTCACGCGACGCTTTAATTTCTTGATGTCACGCTCCATCAACGCAAGTTCTTCATACATCGACGGAGCCGCATTCCCCTCGCCTTCGTAGACCTCCTGCTGAACAATCCGTGTAAGGAGTTCGCCGTGAGCGGATTTAGCATGTTCGAGAAGTTGCGTTCTCCTCATGCCCTTTATGTCGATCGGATTACCGCCATTCGCGGGTGTAAAGGAAAGTTGCATAGCGCCTCCAATACAACAATCTACTTAAATATCAAATTTTTTGCAATAAAGCATATGCCAACACATGCTTCCGCATGAGGCATAACGGAAAATGCTTGTTTAGTGACAGGGCAGGCTTCTGAGCATGGCCCCGCACCGAATGGGCATCGTTTGAGTTCCAACCACTGTAGGGCAGCTACCTACTTTCGCCGGATAAGTCCGACTATCATGGGCTCCGCGAGATTTCACTTCTGAGTTCGGAATGGGATCAGGTGGAGCACTCGCGACATAGCTACCTTACACTGGCTACAACTTTTTTAGCCCAGTAATACTACCGCGACAAGCTATTCGCTAGCGAATAGCCAAGCCAAAGGCCTGTCACAGAAGATATACTGGGTTAGTTAGTGGATTAAAATTTTACCAAAGGAAACATGAATCAAGCGATTACTATTTCGACATATTAGTAGCTCTCGACTAAGCACGTCACCGTGCGTACATCTGAGCCCTATCAACCTCGTAATCTACAAGGAGTCTACGCGGCTTACGCCGCAAGAAGTCTAATCTTGGAGCCTGCTTCGCGCTTATATGCTTTCAGCGCTTATCAGAACCGAACATAGCTACCCAGCGCTGCTCTTGGCAGAACAGCTGGTAGACCAGAGGTTCGTTCATCCCGGTCCTCTCGTCACATACTCGCTCTGCTCGCACCACAATGCAAATACACGAATGTATGCGAATGATACGAATACAGAATCGATTTCCCATGTCACCATGGGTGCAGACTATATCTTTCCCCCCCTTTAAAAGGATCGGGGATCGGCATCTTATGGAGACTGAACTAATACCCGCCGCCTACTGGCGCTGGGTACTGCGCGACCCTTCGGTCGCTTGAAGCTCTCCATCCGTCCTCCACTCATTTCTAAGCTCGGGAACAAGTCGTTACGGGGTCAAATCTAACAATGAATACAACTCCTGTTTTGTCTTCTTACGTTTTGCAGCGTAATTATGCTCTTGGATCTTCAAGACACAATCAATTAATTTCTTAAGCGATTTTAAATCTTGAGCTTTGGTCAGTATCTCTGTTGCGTAATATAAGGCTTTTGCCTGCTCATCTTTAAACTTGATGAATGGCATCAGCTTTTTCAGAATATCTTGAACCTGCTTGAATCCATTGATTCGCAGTTCCGACATTCCGTCATTGCGCTTCGACACATAACCAATTCCAAGCACTGAACGTATCCAGGATAATGGAGACTCATGTCGACTGTCTTGATAAAAACAGATCGTGGCCATGAAACGCCATTTCCTTTTCCCATCGTGACGTTTTTTAATTTGAAGCATTAAGCTTCCGTCACCATCAAGAAATCCTGCTATATACGCTAAATCATTATTTGATCGACTTCCCACGATATTGTCTTAGATTATTTCCTGGTCCTCAAGTAAATTGTACTCCGATTTTTGGACCTAATCAATCAGAGTTATCAACGAACCCAAATATCTAAGATTCCACCGTTATTAGCCGAGTTGTCATCACGAATTACTTCGTGAAGTAGCAATTACTTTACTAGGGACAACCCTCCTCAAACTTCAACGCCCGCACCAGATATGGACCAACCTGTCTCACGACGGTTTGACATATTATTACTTTCGTAATATTAAATCTGTTCTTCCGAACAGTATAGACTATACCTTTCCGATTTTTCCAAATCGGACTGACGTTTTGTAATGACTAAAGAGCCATTACCTGATTCTTCAATCTTTGGAGAATCAAGTCGTTACGGGGTCAACCAAATCCATCTTGGCGACTTCCCTCGGAATTGCCCATGTTTAAAAACATTAGGGCTCCTCCGATATGAGTCAGTTTTTCGTTCTTTTTAACAGCTCAAAATTGAGCCTTCGATGCCCAGAACAGTTGGGCTCATTTTTACTTACCCAGCTCGCGTAGCTTTTTAATTGGCGAACAGCCAAACCCTTGGGGCCTTCTTCAGTCCCAGGATAAGCCGAGCCGACATCGAGGTGCCGAACACTGCCGTCGCTGTGAACGCTCGGGCAGTACTAGCCTGTTATCCCCGGAGTAGCTTTTATCTGTTGATCTTCGCCCCTCCTACGAGGTAGCGTCGGTTCACTAAGTCCTGCTTTCGCATCTGCGCGACATATCCGTCTTGCAGTTAAGCTGGCTTTTGCCTTTACGCTATCGTTCCGATGTCCATCCGGAACTAGCCAACCTTGATGAACGCCTCCATTACTCTTTAGGCAATTGTGTTACAAATAACTTTCGTTATTGGCATAAACATTTCTGTCATGCTCTGCATGTCACCATACAGTTCGGACTATATTATTCAGGAACTTTCTAGTTTTCCAAAGAAAATTACTGATTCAGCGTACAGTCTCTACGGGGTCAATTACGACTTCCCTCGGGATTGTCTCTTTTAAAAGATATTCCCCGATATAGCTGATTCCTGTTGTATTTCTACAACACCCCCTAATTTTTGTTTCGAGAAATTTAAATTCTCTGGAGCACCTGGGCTTTACCAAACCAACTTTTTGAATTTTGATTTGATAAAGGCAAGTGCCCCACTTAAACTGCCCACCAGGCACTGTCTCGATCCCTCCCTTTCAATCTATGATTGAAAGTATGATAAAACTCCCGATATTACTCGAAAGCTTATACATTCCTCTATTTCATTTACTGAAAGGGAGGGGCCGGTTAGAGCTACAAATCGTTAAGATGAGTGTTTCATTGGCGGATCCATCCCGACCGAAATCGGGACTTCAAATCCTACTCACTACGCTACGCATAACAACTCGTAGACCAATACCAAGCTGCAGTGAAGCTTCCGGGGTCTTCCCGTCTAGGTGCGGGTAGTCAGCATCTTTACTGACATTGCATTTTCACCGGGCTATTGGCTGAGACAGTCCCCCAGTCGTTCCGCTATTCATGCGCGTGGGAACTTACCCCACAAGGTATTTCGCTTGATATGTTACAACAAATCTGTTGCGGTATTTCTACCCTTCACGTCGCCGTGAAGACCGGACTATATTTTCTGATAATATATCAGTTCGACGTATAGTCTCTGAGGATTTTAAGACTTTGCATTTTCTCCGATTCATTGTTTGAAGCAGAGAACGTATCTTGTCTAGCCCCTTCTCTGTTCGATGTTTCTTTTGGGTCATCAGTCTGATAACTTTGCGAAACACCTGAAAATCCTTTTGCTTGTAAGTTTTCAGTTTATTTACTTCAAAGAATGGGATGATAGCGTCGTTTAGATCTTGGATTGATCTGACACAGTATTTCAACATTTGTTCGTGATGATTGTCTCTGCGTGTATTAAGATTAATGTAACCGCATCCAAAGAAGTTTTCTATTTTCTTTAGAGCGGCACGACTCTTTTCGCCTTGACTTACCACAAACTCTGGAAATACTTGCCAGCCATATGGATTGCGAATGATGCTTATGGTAAAGCATCCCTCGCCATCTACAAATCCGCTGATCCAACCTTCCAGTCTTAATCTTTCCTGCTGATTATCTGCATGAGATACATTTTTACTCATGGTATCATTTTACCATAAGTAGCACTCAATACTTAGGATTTTATCCACAGACTTTCCAGCATATGGTCGAATATATTTTGAGAGCATCGAGCTTAGCTCGATAAGCAGCTACCTCTATTTATCTTATCTGTAACCGTCTAAGCTCTTCTGAACACCTATAGCTAGATGTGCAGAACTTTTAGACAGTTATAGTTACTGCCGTCGTTCACCGGCGCTTCGGGCTTCCGCAATGCACCTTGCGGCACACCACTTCAACCGTTAACGTTCCGGCACCGGACAAGCGTCACCCCGTATACATCGGCTTGCGCCTTAGCACGGAGTTGTGTTTTAGATAAACAGTCGCCAGGGGTTCTTTCGCTGCGGCCCATCTTGCGATGGGCAGGCCTTATACCGAAGGTACGGCCGCTTTTTTGCCGAGTTCCTTAGCCAATAATCAC
>Ga0209541_10011258_pt1 | contig 14036 bp, 20 predicted proteins | sample RifCSPlowO2_01_FD_184027 | JGI IMG/M metagenome (GOLD analysis project Ga0209541, IMG submission 184027) | Groundwater microbial communities from Rifle, Colorado - Rifle CSP2_plank lowO2_0.1 (SPAdes) (version 2) | ecosystem: Environmental > Aquatic > Deep subsurface > Groundwater | place... | reverse complement strand
ATGGTAGAAATGGTTACGGAACCGCTTGATATCGAGAATCTACTTGGAGAAATTTAATTTTTTATTTTTCAATCCCGTTAGAGGCAGAGGGTCGCTGCGAGCCCTCGCGGCCTCTAACGGGATCAATTTTGCCTGTTACATGAATAATTTTGTCATCGATAAATACTCGCACGACATGGGCAATGGCGTCCACCTCGCGGATGTGAGCGAGAAATTTGTTACCCAAACCTTCGCCCTTGGAGGCGCCGGCCACCAGTCCCGCGATGTCCACAAACTCCACCGCCGCCGGAATTTTTTTCGCCGATTTGGAAAACTCGTTTAATTTTTCCAACCGTTCGTCGGGCACGGCCACCACGCCAACACTCGGGTCAATCGTGCAAAACGGATAATTCTCCGCCGGCACACTTTTCTTGGTCAGAGCATTAAATAGTGTGGACTTGCCGACATTGGGCAACCCAACAATGCCGATGCTTAGGGACATTCTGATACTATACCCACCGAACTACTTTACTTCAACCGGCACGCCATCTTTAACTTGGTAGATTTTCTCAATTCTATCGGCTGAACGGGTCGGGCCAAAAACCGAGTCTAAGGCCACTTTAATGTTTTTTGAACCGGCGAGGCCTTGGCCAATTTTTATCACACCATCAAACGCCGAGGCGACATAAACCGGCGCAGACATTTCCTTCCCGTATTTTTCTGTGTATAAATCATTTATCAACTCCAAATTATCAGAATAAGCATTAGTAAAGTAAATATTTTTTGATGCGTCACCACTAGCATCAATAACATCTTGAATTAAGGCGTCGCCTGACATTATGGGCACATTCAAACCTAATTCCTTGGCTTGCTTAATAAACGAGACCGAATCAAAGGGAATTAATGGAACATAGACACTATCCGGCTTAGCGCTTTTTAATTTGGTAACCGTAAGACGAAAATCAGAAGTGCCAACTTGCACCGCGTCGGTATAAATAACCTCTCCGCCGTTGGATTTAAACTGGTCCGCAAAAGCTTGAGAAATTATCTCCGACCAGGCATCGATGTGGCTGATAACCGCCACCCGTTTGAGTTTTAATGTGCTAGAAGCAAAATCCGCCATTAACTGACCGGCCTTTTCGGTTGAAAATCCATTACTGAAAACATAGTCACCAGCGTCTTTTAAGAAAGCGTTACTGTCCCATAAAACAACGAGGGGCACTTTATTATTTTCGAAAATAGGAATCACTGGTGTGGCTTCTTCTACAGAAAACAGAACAACCAAATTAACCTTATCAATATTAATTAATTTTTGAGCCGCGGTTGCGGCTTGTTTGGGGTCAAACATGTCGTCTTCGTACATGACAGATATATTTGTACCGTGAGATTTAAGCTGTTCAACAGCTAAATCGATTCCTCTTTTCAACTCCTCCCCGATTGCCGCAAAATCACCTGATAAGGGAGCGATTACTCCCATCTTCACTGGCTCATTAGTCGTCGTTGGTTTGTTACCACCCCAACTCGCCAGACCCCAAATTACCAACACCGCCGCTGCCACAATCCCGATAATTTTTATGGTTTTCATAATTAAAAACTAACTTAATAATAAATTCTTTCAGCCAAGTTTGGCTCCCGCCTCTTTTATCAAGGTGGACTCAAGAAATTTAGCGAGAGTGGAGATTTTACCCTTGCCCTTATCACCTTCCGGGTCAGCAACGATGGTTTCTCCTTCTTTTTTGCCTTTGAAAACATCCTCGCTTAACTCCTCAATAAAAGAATCGTGATGTTTCAAAAAATTCTGCTCAAAACACTCAATCATCATCCCTTGCGGTTTAAAATCTTTATCTAGATAGAGAGCATATTCATCAGTGATTTGATGAAGTTGCGCTTGATCAGAAATTCTTTCAGGAGAATAAAACAAAGCTCCCTCTTCTTTATCAAGGGTCAAAACCCAGCCTTCGCGCTCGGCCACAATAGGCAAACTTTTGGCCGCATCAATCAATTGCTCATTTTTAATAGTTGTCTTGTCCATATAAAAGTTTTGTTTTACCGGAGTTTAAAACGACCTTTGCATATACCGCTCGGCCATTTGTTGAATACTCGTACCTATAATACACCAAACGCCCCTTAACGGCCAGATCGTCGTAAATAAAGCTCGGATTCTCAATGGCACCCTGAACCCGCTTTATGAATTCGTCATCACGAAGTTCGGGGTGCTTAGACCACTTCTTTTCTCTTTGGGCTTGGGTAAAAATGACTCGCTTCCCCTCGTAGTTTTTCGTATTGACACAGAAATTTTTCATTGATAATTAAACTTGTCCAAGAAACACCTGTTCCAAGATTTTATCGGCGATGATTTGTTGGGGCGCGGCTTCGGCGACAATTTTCCCTTTATCCAACACATAGGCGCGGCTGGCGACCGTCAAAGCCGACTGGAGATTGTGTTCCACAATCATAATCGCCGTTTTCCGGCGCTCGTTGATTTCTTTGATTTTAGCAAAAACTTCTTTCACTAATTTTGGCGCGAGGCCAAGCGACGGCTCATCAAGCAAGAGAACCTTCGGGTCAGTCATCAAACCGCGAGCGATGGCGAGCATTTGTTGCTGACCGCCGGAGAGCGTGCCGGAAGAGTGGTTTAGTTTTGGTTTGAGGGCCGGGAAAATGTCCAGCATTTCCGCTATTCTTTCGTTGATTTCTTTTCTATTTAGTCCCAAACCGCCAATTTCTAAATTCTCCCGCACCGAGAGCGAGCGGAAGACGCGGCGGCCTTGCGGCACAAAGGAGACGCCACGAGCCACCATCTCGTGCGGCACCGGCCTCACTTCTTGCTCGTGCCAAAGCACCTGGCCGTGCTCGAGCGGCGCCAAACCAAAAATCGCTTTTAAAATCGTCGACTTCCCCGCCCCGTTCGGCCCCATCAAAGCCACCACTTCCCCCTCGTCCAAACGCACCGAAACGCCGTCCAAGGCCTTGACCCCGCCGTAGTGAACGGAAACATTTTTAAGTTGGAGGAGGGTTTCCGGCACAATTTCCAATGACTGATTTTTAATGCTTAAATCGCCGTCGGTAGCCCATTTTTGATCTGTTTTAGGATAATTGGCCGTTGGTAAATCCCGCTGGAATTAAACTTACCCGAACTGGCGAGCGCCTCTTTAACGCAACCGTAATCTCCTTTACATCCCACAGCCGCGGCAGCTAACACTTCGGCCGCTTGTTTGGAGAGTTCATAAATGGCCCCTTCGGTTCCGACTAAATCGGCCGGGAAAGAATAAGTCACTCCGGGTACCAATTCTCGCGCCGCCGGCAACTCCACCACATAAGTAGAGTAAACCGGCACTGACACCTTTTGTTGCTTTAATTTGGGCACGGCGTTAGCAAAGAAAAAAGTGATGTCGGGCGAGTAAATAGCATCTACACCGGCCGCTTTAATCTTAGTGATAATTGGAGCGACATCGGCATTGTCGTCGTTAATCACTTCGTCAAACACAATTTGACCTTTAAAATTTTCCCGGAAGCTATTGGCGTGCGTTTGAGAAAAGGCGTTGCCGTAACTAACCAAAGCTACCTTTTTGTGTCCTCGGGCCAACATTTGTTCGGCCATAAACTTAGATTCGTCCTCCAACGAATACTGGATGTTGTAAAAATTATTGCCGCTCTGAGCGTAAAGATTAGCGGAAGCCGCGGCCGACACAATGGTTAAAATTTCCTGATTTTTCAGGAGCGGGACAATGGCTTCTTGCGGTGAACCACAAGCCGGGCCGATGAGAAATTTAATTTTTTGAAACTCAGTCAATTTTTTGAAAGCCGAAACCGCTTCTTTGGCGTCACACTTATCGTCTTCAAAAACCACTTGAGCCGTGCTGCTCCCAATTCCCGCTACCACACCCTTTCGAATTTCTTCACCGTAGTCGGCAATCGGTCCAGTCAACGGCGCAATCACCCCAATCTTCACCGGCTCGTTAGTCATCGGCTCCTTGCCACCCAAGCTGGCAACACCCCAAATCACCAAAATAACAATAATAACTCCGATAACAATCTGCGTGGTTTTGGACATATATTTTTTATAAATTATTCCCCCAAGTATGCCTCAATCACTTCCGGTTTGGCAAGCACCTCGCTTGGCGTCCCTTCGGCGAGAAGTTTGCCGGCGTCAAGAACAATCACTTGGTCGCAGAGCTCGCGAATGAGCTCAATATTATGCTCCACCAGCACCACCGCCTTGCCGGCGGCGCGCAACTCTTTAATCACCGCGGCGACAATCTTGACCATCTCGGGGAACATTCCGGCAAACGGCTCGTCAAAAAGAATCACCTCGGCTTCTTGACCACCACCGGTGAGCATCGCCAGCACCCGCGCCACCTCCAACAATTTGCGCTGGCCGTAGGAGAGATTGGCGGCCAACTCGTTGCGCTTTTCATATAGCCCGACTTTCCGCAAGACCTTTTCCGCCTCGGCCAAGTGGAATTGGCCGTGCTTTTCAAACAAGGCGCTAAAAACATTTCTCTCCGTTAAAACCACCAAAATATTATCCAACACCGGCATCTGCTCAAATAGCCGGACATCTTGGAAGGTGCGGGTCAGGCCGTATTCCTCGGCTTCGTATGACCTGATTTTCGCCAATCGGATTTTATCGCCGACAATAATCGCGCCGCCGTCAAACGGCAAAACGCCGGTGAGCAGGTTGATGAGCGTGCTCTTGCCCGAACCGTTGGGACCGATGATTCCCGTCACCTTCCCCGCCTCAAAATCAAGCGACAGGCGATCCACCGCCGCCACGCCGTCAAAGTGTTTCGTGAGTTGGTGAGTGGCAAGGAGGGGCATGAGGTAAAATTTCCAATTATCAATTTCTAATTTCCAATGTCTAGTCCGACAACTTGACCATTCTTAATCTCCTTTACCGCCGGCACATAACCAACCGCGTCGCCTTTGTCATTAAAACCATAAGTTCCCATTACGCCCTTAAAATCCTTCAAGTTGTGCAAGTAGTTTTTGAGGTCGCCGGTGTCCAATCCCACCTTTTCAATCGCTTGCTTAATAATATAAACCGAATCGTAAGTAACGGCGACGGCGAATTTAAAATTTGGCTCATTGCCGGTTGATGTCTTAAGGTTATTAAACAACTTATTTTTAATCTCGTTGTCGCCAACATCCGGGTCAGTAAAGAAAATCATCCCTTGCGCCTCCGGAGACTTGAGGACATCGTTTACCTCGCCAAAATAATTTCCATAGATTGGGCCTTTATAACCGAGTTGGCGCAATTGTTGTAATGCGGCCAGGCCGCCAAGCGGTGAATTAGGAATCAAGATCGCGGCCTCTGGTTTTTCGGAAATTAAGTCTAAAGCATAGCTTCTAAAATCTTTGGTTTCTGGTGGGTAATTCTCCTCAATAACTTGGCTTTTTGAATACTTTTTAAAGGCGTCTCGCAACCCTATCTGAACATCACTGATCTCGGTAATAACCGCGACTTTTTGATATTTCTGATTTACTGTTTCGGCCATTAATTTACCTGTCCCAACATCAGAGTAAGAGTTTCTAAAAATATATTCCCCCGCCCCAGTTAAACCGGGGTGAGTCGCCCACATGGCCATCATTAACACCCGATTTTTTTCGGCGATCGGCGCTACCGCGACAGACTCATCCCCACAAATAGTGAGAATAATTTTTACTTTATCAATGCTTATAAGTTTCTGCGCCGCCGTGGTGGCATCTTTACCAACACATTTGCCGTCTTCATAAATTACTTCCATTTTTTTACCATCAACACCACCGGCCGCGTTTATCTCATCAACGGCAATCTCGACGGTTTGTTTTTGCTCCTCGCCCCAAGCGGCGCCAAAACCGGAAAGCGGGCCGATGAACCCAATCTTAATCGTCTCGGTATTGGGTTCGGTTTTTTGGCCAATCAACACCAACGCCCCAATCACCACCACGATTATTACTATCCAAATGATTGATTTTTTCATAATTTTATAACCTATACTCCCCCACCAAACCTTGAGGCCGATACAACATCAGTATAATCAAAAGCAGACCGTACACAACCTGCCGCATTTGGGCGGCGATGTCGGAGGGGAAGCCGACAAAGCGGAGCGCCTCCGGCAACAAAACGAGCGCCACGGCGCCGAGGAGGGCGCCGCGATTGCTGGCCAGGCCACCCAAGATGATAATCGCCAAAATAAAAATTGATTCGTTGAGCGTGAAGGTGGACGGGTCAATAAAGGTGATGTAAGAAGCAAAAAGCGCGCCGGCCACCGCCGCCAGCGCCGCGCCAATCACAAAAATCGTCAATTTGTAATACGAGGTGTGATAACCGAAGACCTGAATCGCCGCTTCGTCTTCGCGAATCGCTTTGAGCACCCGGCCGAAGGAAGAGTTGACGATAAAACGAGAGAGGAGATAACAGAGAAGCAAGAAGCAAGCGGTAAGAATCAAGAATGACCAGTTTGAACTAAAAACAATTCTCAAATCTTGAATCATAAATCTTAAATCTATCTCCGGCCTAGCGATGCCGGGGATGCCGAGCGGGCCGCGCGTTACTTCCTGCCAGTTGAGGAAGATACTGAAAAGAATGACATTGAAGCCGAAGGAGCCGAGCGCGTAGTAATCGCCGCGGAAGCGGGAAAGAATCGCGCCGATAATCAAACTCAAAATCGCGGTGATAATAACGCCGACGAGCATCGCCAGAAAAAAGTTGACGCCGAAACCGGTGAGCAAAATCGCCGTCACATAAGCGCCAAGGCCGTAGAAAGCGGCGTGAGTGATGGAAAGCAGGCCGGTGTAGCCGACCACCAAGTTGAGCGAGAGGCCGAGGATGCCGTAGATGCCGATTAAAATGGCGAGATGGATTAGATACTCCATAGTTTATTTTTGCAAAATCCCCCGTGGGCGGAATAACAGAAACACTAACAATAATCCAAAGGCAATCGCATCTTTCCACTCGCCGCTGATTTGCCAAATGCCAAAGTTTTCCACGAAGCCGAGGAGAAGGGCGCCGAGGACACCGCCGTAGACATTGCCGACGCCGCCGACAATCGCCGCGATGACGCCTTTGAGCAAAAGCGAGAGGCCCATCGTCGGCTCCAGGCCGGTATCAAAGCCGACGAGAATGCCGGCGAGGCCGGCCACGGCCGAGCCGATAAAGAAAACGCCGGCGACGATTTTGGAAGTATTGAGGCCGACAATCTTCGCCACTTCCTCGTCGTCGCTAATCGCCCGCACCGCCCGACCAAACCGCGTGTAGCGGAGGAGAAAAGCCAGGCCGCCCATAATTACCGCGCCGACTAAAATAATAACCAACTGGACGCCGGTAATCACGCCGCTTGCCCCGAGTCCAATCGAGGGGCCAACTTCAAACACCTTTTGGGCGCCGGCGGCGCGACTCAAAGTTTGGAATTGACTGGTAAAAAGGATGGCGATAACGGCTTGGAGCGCCGTCAAAACGCCGAGCGAGGCGACAAGCAAAACCATGCTCGAGGCCCGCCGCCGCCGGAGCGGGCCGTAGATTAGCCAATTAAGAATCACGCCAATCAAGCCGGCGGTCAAAACCGCCGCCAAGACGCTAAAATAAAGATTGAAGCCGAGTTGTTTGTAGAGAAAGAAGGTGACATAACCGCCCACCGCCGCCAGCGCCCCGTAACCGAGGTCAAAAAATTTGACCGTGCCGTAAATCAAATTAAAACCAAGCGCCACCAGCGCGTAAATCGCCCCGGCAATCAAGCTGTTCAAAATCAGTTGGGGCAGAATTTCCACCTCCTCACTATACCCCAAAAACCGCCCCTTGCCGAGCCAACATGCTACAATTTAAACGATGCGGACTGGCGCTTTCATTGACGCTTCCAACCTTTTCTACGACCACCTGACGCGCTTGTTTTAGACGCGATGTTATCAATAACTCACGATTGTGAGTTAACGACAATTTGGAGTTAAGCAATTCGCTGGTGGAAAATTTCTTGACTTTGAGTACCTGCAAACCTATCTGGAATACAAGAGAGCCAAGAAAATCGCGTAAAACAGCGAACGGCACCCACGAAGGATGCCGTTCAGGTCTGGTACCGGCTAGTATAGCAAGCCAATTTTTCTTGTCAATACCTTGTCGATTCAGTTATCTACAGCTCGCCCCGGCGATGACGCTGTTCAAAATCAGTTGCGGCAGGACGGACATTCTCTATATGATCAATCGGCAAGTAATTGTTTTGTTCCTTCGGTAATCAGGAAGTTGGTAAAGAATGGCCCGCCAGCAACATCGCCATTTTGATCAAACTTAAATTTCCCCACCAATCCATCGTATTCCGGCATCTGATAGAGATATTGCTTAATTTTTTCTGAATCGTCTCCGACTGCCGCAATAGCTTGGGCGACAATTTTCATACGGTCATAGGCCGCTCCGAACTCAAAATCGTTGGCCGCTTTGTTACCAAACTGAGTTTGATAGGCGTCCAACAAAGAAGATAATTTTTGGCCATTTGGAGCGCCGTCGCTAATAATTACCCCCTCAAGATAAGTACCGGCAGTAGCAAAAGCGTCAGGCGTCCCCAAGGTAAAGTTACCATGAATGGCGATTTTAACTCCCGTCTCTTTTAGTTGCTTCACAAACAAACCAGCCGTTTTACCGGAACTGCCGGGATTAATGTAAACGACATCAGCCCCACTTTGCTTGACCTTGAGAACAATATCACGAAAGTCAGTTGTTCCACTTTTAAAACTTTCATCGAGAACCACTGGCACATTAGCGAACGCCAAGGTTTCCTTCATAATTTTCAAAACTCCTTGAGCATAGTCGTTTATCTCGGAAACAATGGCCACTTTTTTGTAGCTTTTGTTCATTATCGCCTGGGCATCCAATTTTGCCACATCAGAATCAGACGGTGCGTTTCTGAAAACAAAATCTCCGGAATTAGTAATCGCCGGATTGCTTGAAAAAGCCGAGAACAACACCACCTTATTTTGTTCCACAATCGGGGCAATCGCTAAAGTCTCAGAACTACAAACTCCGCCTAAGATAACTTTAACTTTATCAACCTGAATAAGTTTTTGGGCGGCGGTAGTCGCGTCTTTCCCATTACATTTGCCGTCTTCATACACAATTTCGATTGTTCTATTTTTGAAAACGTCAGACGATTTAATCTCGGCCAAAGCCATTTCGGTCGCATTTTTTTCGGTCTCGCCAAAAGAAGCCCCATCGCCGGAGAGAGGCCCAACAAACCCAATCTTAATCGGCCCGGCTTCGGCGACGGGGGTTTTGTTGCTAAGCAGAGTCAGACCCCAGGCAACGAGAGCGAGGACCACGAGAGCAATGATGATTTTTACTGCTTTCATACCATTGAAAATTGATTGATAATTGACCGCTTCCATTCTAGCCATCCTTATGCTAGGATGCAAGCGGCGGGACGGAACGTCCGTCCCCTAGCTCTTTTCTCTAACGTCCCCGAAGGGAGGTGAGAATAATGGACAAGGCGCAAGCGATTGAGTGGTTAACTCGCGTGGGTTGTTTGGAAAAACCGGGTCTAATTTACAGTCAGAGTGGTTGTCGAGACTTGGCGGGAGACCAGATGGCTGATGACCTGTGGAAACGCGGCTACGAATCGGTCGTGTGTCTCGCCCCAACCGCGAGGATGGCGAGTCGTCTGGCCGATGGACTCAGGCGACGTTGTCAAAAAGAGGTGCCTTGCTACGAAGCACAATTCGCGGGAGGCACTCTTCAAACCGAACACCTCGGCCCCGTCGGAAAAAGTGTCTTGGTTATCAGCGACCTGCCCCTGCCGAAAGAACCGTTATCGGAAGAGCAACGAGAGATGCTTGAAGCGCTGCTTCGTCGGCTGGGAGCTAAACAAGTGTCTTTCGGCTCAGTTCGCTGCAAAGGCAAACCCGAAGGGGACGGCTATACCTTTTGGCCACAAGAGGAACAAGGAGGATGATTATGGCGCGGTCAACACCCCAGCTTCTTTCCCTTCTTTCCCCACGAGTCCCCCACCAGTTATCTCTGGACGCGGGACTCGTTTTTTATGTTATAGTGGCGGAGAAAGTTTTTGAAAAAGAAATTGGGCCCGTAGCTCAATTGGTAGAGCGCGCCCATGGCATGGGCGAGGCAAGGGGTTCGAAGCCCCTCGGGTCCACTTGTGGATAAAGTTTGACAGCGGAGCGGCGGCGGTTGTGGTAAAATGGAGAGCGAGTGGGAAATTATCAAAGGTCGGACTTTAAGATAGTGATTAAATTAAAATCATGAACAAAGGACCATTGGGCTCCATCGCTTGGGTGCTTCTGATTATCGGCGGTTTGAACTGGGGATTGGTCGGCATCGGCGGCTTCCTCGGCTCGGACTGGAATGTGGTTAAGATGATTTTGGGCAGTTGGCCAACGGTGGAATCGCTGATTTATCTCCTCGTCGGTCTCTCGGCGTTGGTGGTGCTGATTGGCAAGAAGAACGGCAGCACGAGCGGGATGGCGATGTAGTTTTCCCTAATCTCTGAAGCAAAAATTTCCTCGACCCGCCGCGGCGGGCTCGGGGGTTTTTGTTTTCGCTCAAGTCCGAACGAAGCGGAATGATTGGTAAACCCAATCCACCAGCGCCGCGGTGTCGGCAAAGTTGTCGTCGGTGCCGAGAACGACGGTGACCAAATGACCGCCGGTGGCCTCGTCGCGCAAGATGAGAAGCAAATTTTTGCCGGCCAAATCGGTTTGGCCGGTTTTGCCGCCGACAATTTCCGCCGGCCACCAGTGGGACGCGGCGAGCAGTTGGTTGGTCGGCGTCAGTTGATGATGGAAAAGGCCGTCGGCGGTGGCCACCAAACCGCCATTCGTCCGGGTAATCGCCAGAAGTTCCGGCTCGCCTTCAAGCAAATAGTCGGCCAGACGGAAAAGGTCGTAAGCGGCGGCGCGATTGAGCGAGAAGCCGTCGGGCGCGTCCAAACCGGACGGGTTGTAAAATTGAGCGCGGCTCATCCCGAGACGCGCCGCCAGCTCATTCATCTCGGCGACGAAAACCGCTTCGGTGCTGGTCGCCGCGCTCGGGTCGGCGGCCGTCGCTTCGGCCAAAATCATTGCCGCGTTGTTGCTGGATTCCACCAAAAGCGGGTAGAGCAAGGATTGAAAAGTAAATTGGTCGCCGGGGCGGAAAAAGGCGGCGTCGGCCGCTTCCACCAAAGCGGCCGGTTGAACGGCCAAAATTTGTTCGGCTTGGTAATGTCGTTTGGCCACCAAGGCCGTCACCAATTTGCTGATGCTGGCGAGTGGCAGAGGCGCCTCGGCGTTTTGGGCCAAGAGCACTTCACCGACGCCGGGCCCGGCGCGCCAAATGACGAGCGCCGCCCGCGCGCTAAGCGCGGGCGGCGGCAATTCTTCAACCAACTCCACGCGCGTCGCCGGGGCGGCGAGAGCCGGCGTGAGGCGCCTCGGCGCCTCGCGCCAGAGCCAAGCGCCGGCAAAAAGCGCCACACCACAAGCCAGAGCCAGATATTCTTTCCGCTTCATCGTGGACCCGGGGGAACTCGAATCCCCGACCTCCCGCATGCAAAGCGGGCGCTCTACCAACTGAGCTACGGGCCCCTAAATCAGCCGACCATCTTGACGATTCTATAACATTTTTGCTAGCTTGAGAACAGATTGGAGGTGCCGAATGGCCCAAAAAATGACGATCGGGGAAGTGGGGTTGGCCGTGCACAACATCATCGCGAAGGAATTATGTTTGGAATCTATCCCCCGGCGAGAAAATCGACTGGTGGAAGATTTGGAAGCTGATTCACTTGATCTGCTCGGAATCAGCGTCAAACTGGAAGAAAGGTTTGGTCGGGAAATTCCCCCCAGGAATTTCGAAATGCTTCGCACGGTGGAGGATGTAGTGAACTACATCTTCACCCATCAAGAATCCGAGTCCGCCGTCTGATTGCCCTGCCCCCTGCGCTCATCCCTCGCCCCATCCGCCACGCGTCCGCCATCGGCGCCCGTGGCGGATTTTTTTACACCAAACTCAAGATGAAGCGGACGGATTCGGAGAGGGGGACGGGGCCGAGCGTCATGGTGTGGACGCCTTGGGCTTTGAGCGTTACCTGGTCGTTGGCTTCAATAAAATCGCCGAAGTAAATTATCGGCACGGCGGCGAGGGTCGGCTCGGCTCGCAGTTTGGCGACAAAATCGGAAACGCTTTCCCAATAAACCGGCAGAATAAAAACGATGCCGTCCGGCGCTTCGCGCCGGGCGGCGGCCAAGGCGTCGGCGGCTTCCGGCACCGTCACCACCGCGCCAGCGCCGCTCCTTAAAAGAGCGGCGCGAAATTCCTTGACCTTCAAGTTGTCGCCAACCAAAAGTAGTTTAGGCGCGGCCATCACGAGCGAGATTAACCAAATGGGCTAAAAATTGAGGATAACTGACGCCAACCGCGGCCAGTGATTTGGGCAAAAGCGAGGTCGGCGTCAAGCCGGGCAGGGTGTTGACTTCCAACAAATAAATCCCCCGCCGACCGAGAATGAAATCGGCGCGGGAATAATGGCGCAAACCGAGCGCCCGGTGCGCCGCCACCGCCGCTTGTTCCACCGCCGCCTTTTCTTCGCTCGTCAAACCGACGGCCGGACAAATTTCTTCCGTCGCGCCGCTGTATTTATCGGTGTAATCCCAAACCGCCTTGCCGTCCGGCCGACGAATTTCAATCGGCGGCAAGGCGTAATGCTCGCGGCCGCGGAAGTCGTCCAAAACACCGCAAGTCGCCTCGCGGCCGCGGATATATTCTTCCACCAAAACCCGCGGTGAAATTTCCCAAGCGGCGACGAGCGCCGCCGCGAGCGCCGGATAACTCCGGGCCAAAGTCAAACCGACGGACGAGCCGCGGTCGAGCGGTTTGACCACCCAGGGCGGCGGTAGTTTGGCGAAAATTATTTCGGCCGCCGTCTCGGCCTCGTCGCGCCAAAAACTTAAACCGAGCGGCGTCTTGATTCCCTGCCGCCGGAAAACTTCTTTGGCCAAGGCCTTGTTCATTCCGACCGCGGAAGCGAAAACACCCGAACCGGTGTAGGGCGCGCCGAGCTGGTCCAACAAATTTTGCAAGCGACCATCCTCCCCATACTCGCCGTGGAGAGCGTTGAAAAAAACATCCACCTGCCGCGCCGCCCGGGCCGGCGTCGTCGGTAAACCGGCGTAGTGCCAATTACCCGCCCGGTCGATAAAAATATCCACCGGCCGATAGGGCTCGGGCAGATGTTCCAAAACGCTTCGGCCCGTTTCCAGCGAGACCTCGTATTCGCTGGACGGACCGCCGCGTAAAACGCCGACGCGCGTTTGACTCATAACTTACTGATTTAAACGCTGATTGATTTTGACCACCAAATCGTCCAGCGTGAAGTTGGCTTTAATCAAAAAGTCGGCGGCGCCGAGTTCGGTCGCCCGGGCAATGTCCTCGCGTTGGCCGAGATTGGAGAAGGCAATCACCGGCACCCGCTTCAGTTCCGGATCGGCCTTCAGCCGTCTGAGCACCTCGAAGCCGTCGGTGCCGGGCAAAAGCAAATCCAAGAGAATCAAGGCCGGTTTGGACTCTTGAGCCACGGTGAGCGCCGTGTCGCCGTCCACCGCCACCGCCAGCCGGTAACCCTCCTTTTCCAAACGCTTGGCCGTCAACGAACGCAAAAACTCGTCGTCTTCCACAATCAAAATCGTTCCCTTCGCCCCTGCCGCCCGATTATTGTTGGTTTCCATCATCGGCTTATTATACCCTCAAGCGGTTTGGAAAGGAAGAGTAAAGTGGAAAGTGGAACCCCGCCCCTCCTCGCTTTCAAACCAAATTTTGCCGCCGTGCCGTTCCACGATGTCCTTGACGATAAAAAGGCCGAGGCCGGAACCGCGCGGCGCCAGTTTGAGAGCGTTGGTGGAACGGAAGAAGCGGGTGAAGAGGCGGTCGCGCTCGGCGGCCGGAATGCCGATGCCGTTATCACTGACCGAAATCTCCAAAACGCGCTCAGCGGTGTTGACGCGGTCGTCGTTAATTTTAATCGTAATCTGGCCACCCGAAAGCGTGTACTTAATGGCGTTGTCAATCAAGTTTTCCAAAACCATACTGATTTTAATCGGGTCCAGCC
>Ga0209541_10011256_pt1 | contig 14037 bp, 10 predicted proteins | sample RifCSPlowO2_01_FD_184027 | JGI IMG/M metagenome (GOLD analysis project Ga0209541, IMG submission 184027) | Groundwater microbial communities from Rifle, Colorado - Rifle CSP2_plank lowO2_0.1 (SPAdes) (version 2) | ecosystem: Environmental > Aquatic > Deep subsurface > Groundwater | place... | reverse complement strand
ACGAGTAAGATTGCCCACAATGATGGCGCGATTGAAATACATAGTCTTAGTTTACCACCACCTCTTCGACGGAGCTAGGCGCGAGGCTTTGCTTTTCTTCAACCATCGCTCTTGCTTTGGCGAAAGTAAAGGTGGTTTCGCGCGGGACCTTGACCAGAAGAAACCGCAAAATTTCTCCTATTTTTTCCATGCCGGTTTTGATTGCTGAAATTTTAGACGGCTCGACTTCGAACTTAATCCAACCCAGATAGGCGTCGGAGAGCACATAACGACTGGCGCCTATGGTCTTCGACATCGAGTAGGCAAGAGGTTGCTTAAAAGGCGCTTCAGCGTCAATTTCTATGCCGCCTTCTTTGGTGATTACTTTTTTGATGAAGGCGACTACGTCAGAGAGTTTATCCTCAGGAATACTCGGCAAGATTAAGAAGCCCAGCTCGTAGACAGACAACCCCTCCGTATCAACTTTTGAATTTCTCATAAGTTGAACTAGCCTATCATAGAGAGCGCGTTATTGACAAGAGTAGCCCTCACCACCTCCTCGTCCCCCCCTCTAATCTCTGTAATCTTTTTTACCACCTGACTTACATAAGACGGTTCATTCTGTTTGCCTCGATATGGTACGGGGGCTACATAGGGCGCGTCTGTTTCTGACATAATCATCTCAAGGGGCGCTGATTTGATGACTTCATCATAGTCGTGGGTGAAAGTGATAACTCCCGTGAAAGAAATTGTGAACCCGATATTGAAAAATCTTTTGGCAACCTCTATGCTACCGGTGAAGAAATGTACGTTGCCCCGAAGTTTAACGCCATACTCATCCTTAATCGGTTCAAGAATTTCCAATAATTCTGTATATGCATCACGGGCATGAATCATAACGGGTTTGTCATGAGTGATGGCAAAATCTAGTTGGTCTAAAAATAATTTCTTTTGTCTATCATAGTCAGCACTCTTGTCGGCATGAAAGAAGTCCATACCGCACTCCCCCACTGCTACCACCTTTGGGTGTTTGACTAAGTCTTCAAATTTTTCTTTTTCAAAACTTTGATTCGGATTATCTATCGGATGTATGCCTATGCATGCGTAAATTTCTTTATGTTTCTCTGCTAATTCAACCGCGCTTTTTGAAGATTCCAAATCCGTTCCGACCACTATCGTATGGGTCTCCGTCTCCTTTAATCTCCTTATCACTCCATCAAAATCTGTCCAGGAATCGGGAAAGTTGAGATGAGAATGTATATCAAAATATTTAGGCATCTTTGCGGATAAAAAGTGAATCAGGCATCTTGTTTCTATTTATGGCAGTAAGGATCCTCTCCGAGGTCTCGGGCATGAAGGGTGTCAGGGTGTACGCAATATGAGAAAGCCTTAGTACTAGATCTGCGATAATTTCTTCATTTTTTGATTCCCACGGTTTTTTCTCTTGTATTAGAGAATCAAGGTCTCCCATCTCCTTCCAAATATGGTTCATCGCCTTCTGAATTTCGAATCTATCCAAAAGTGACGCCGTCTCCTTGTCAAAAGCTAAGCTTTTAACAGTCGCTGGTTGAGAAAGATTGGTTTCAGCCAACTTCATGATTCTTGAAACTAAATTTCCTAAACCATTTGCAAGATTGGCATTGTAGGCGGTTTTTAACTTTTCTCTAGAAATATCAGTGTCTTCAAATTGATTGAACTCACGAGCGACGAAATAGCGCAGAGCATCTAATCCGTATTCATCTATAACTTCCTGCGGACTGACAACGTTACCTAAACTCTTAGACATTTTCTGACCTTCATAATTTACGAAGCCGTGGATGAAAACTTGTCGTGATGATGATAGCCCAGCTGACATAAGCATCGCCTGCCACATGACCACCTGTTGGCGTACTTGGTCTTTGCCAGCAAACTGTACTACTGGCCACCACTTTTCAAACTCACCCATGTTCTGAGGCCAACCTATAGTAGAGACGTAGTTGACTAAGGCATCAAACCAAACATACATCACGTGATCACCATCTCCCGGTACAGGTACGCCCCACGGCATTTTCTCTTTCAGGCGCGAGATGGAAAAATCTTCTAATCCCCTCCCAATTAGAGCCTTCATTTCATTCAACCTATAATCTGGCACAACAAAATTTGAATTATTCTCATACAAATCAAGAAGTTTCTGGCTGTATTTGGATAGTCTGAAGAAATAATTCTCCTCTTCCCTCATCTCAAGCTCAAGATGGGGGTGGATAATGCAGTGCCCATTTTCAATTTCTGAATCAGTTTTCTCCAATTCGCACCCTACACAGTATCTAACTTTATATTCTTTCTTATAAATATCTCCGGCTTTTTTACAAAGTTTCCAAAATTCCTGTGCAGCTTTTTTATGCCTCTCCTCTGTCGTGCGGATAAAATGTAAATCTTCACCCAGACCAAGAAGCGACTTCAGATTCTTAAACTTTTCTGCTAGTTCATCGGCATATTTCTGTGGTTCTTTCCTTTCTGTCAAAGCCGTCTTATAAACTTTTTGACCGTGTTCATCAGTTCCAGTATTGAAAAATACTTCGAAGCCAACGAGACGCTTCCATCGAGCGACGATATCAGCATGGATAAGTTCCATAGCAAAGCCGATGTGTGGCTCCGCATTAACATAGGGAAGAGTGGTGGTTATATAAAATGATTTCATACTCACGGGTAGAAACTTTTTCCGCCAACTGGCGGATTGAGACATAGACTAAGAAGGTGGCTTCGTTTCCGATGTTTGAGTAATTTTACGTGCCTCAAAATCAGAGACGAACTCTATAACCGCGGCTGCCACCGGTACCGAGATAAGTACACCAAGAAAACCGGCTAGAGTGCCACCGATAACCAAAGCCATGATCGAAATCATGGGTGAGACCCCAACCACCTTCTTGACCACTAGAGGGTAAATAATATGGCCCTCCAACTGCTGGATAACAATATAAAGTCCGGCGACGATGAGGGCGGTGCTCATGTCGCCCGACACATAAGCGATAAACACAGCCGGTATGGCTGCAAGCGTCGCACCGAAAAGTGGGATGAGTTCGAAGACTCCGGCCAAGACCGCGAGCAGTAGAGCGTGCGGAATACCCACGAAAAAAAGTCCGATATAAACAAGCATCATCACCAGAGCCGATGAAAGAAGTTGGCCCTGCATCCAAAGGCCGATCTTTTTTTGCGAACGTCGCCATAGCCTGATGACATACTCTTCGTGTTTAAGGGGGGTAATCATTTTTAGAAACTTACTGATACCATCTTCTTGCGCCACCAGATAGAAAGAGAGAACCAAAATAAGAACAAAATTTAAGATCCCGCCAAAGATCAAAGAGAGACCTGAAAACACTCCCTGCGAAAGGAAGCCGGTTAGAGAATTCAGATAGGAGCTTAGTTCTCTGATTACAATAGGAGTGTCGAAACCCCCAAATATGTTTTGGGTTCTGAACATGTCAGAGAGAATTCCGCCACTAGTGACGGAGTTGAAGTATATCGTCAGAGTTCTGATGAAGTTTGATACCTCGCCGACGAGAGGCAGAAGAAGAAAATAAAAAAGACCAGCCAGTCCAAGTGCCGAGATTAGATAAACCAAGAACACTACGGGCAGGCGAGGAATGTTTCTTTTCTTCGTCCAGCTGACTATCGGCTCTATGGCCGAAGCGATGACGACCGAGGTGATGAGGACTAAAATAAATTCACCGATCAGAAAAAACGCGTAAGCCAGGGCGAGTACAACCATGCCCCGCACCCAGCTACCAGTAGTAATTTCGAGCTTTTGTCTATCGTTCATACGTTTATAGTGACATGATAACATTAGCCCCCACGGAGTGCTAGAACTTGAGAATCTTTTGGAGTTTTAGCTTATTCGCGTTTTTGCTGACAATGGCCAAAAGTAGATCCTTGTTCTTAAAAATCTGTTTAGCAAGGTTTTGAATATCTTTGGGTGTAACGGCCAAAATGTCTTCCTCGATTTCTTTCGGATCTTTAAGATCTCTGTAAAATATGGCTCTCGTCGCAAAGTAGTCAAGAACTTTTTCAGAAGTTTCAAGAGACATTCTGATTTTTGAGATAAGAGAGGTCTTAACTTTTTTCAATTCTTCTAGCGGAACCGGTTCTTCCTTAAGTCTTCTCAATTCACTCATAATCGCCTTGACTGCGTGGTCAATGCGTTTGGGGTCAACACCGGAAGCTATTCCGAACTCACCGTGGTCGGTTGACGGAGAATTGAGGGCGCGAACGTAGTAGCAGATTCCCAACTCTTCACGCAGCTTGTGGAAGAGACGCGAAGACATGCCACTAGAAAGTACGCCCTTTATAACCTTAAGCACAATGTTGTGTTGGTCACCGTATGGAAATGACCTCAAGCCAACTATTATGTGCGCTTGATCTGTGTCTTTGTACTTATACACCACTCTGGGAGCACGATGAACAATTTTGGTTTTTTTCTTATTATATTTTTTGTCTCTAGATATCTTTGAGAAACCTCGTTTTATTGCTTCAAGAACTTCCCTTTCATTAATGCGCCCGGCAATCATAACAGTAGTTGCACCCAGAACATAGTGTTTGGCTCGATATTTATAAAAATCTTCGACCTTAAAAGAGTTTACGCTCTTTTTGTTACCAATAACTGGTAATCCGGCTGGTTGATTACCGTGCATAGCTAAATCAAATACCTCGCCCACAATCATCTGAGGTTGGTCTTTGTACATATTTATTTCTTCCGTAATAACACCTTTTTCTTTTTCTAAATCTTCTTTCTTAAAAATGGGGTTAACGTAAATGTCGGAGATGATATCAAGCATTTTCAGAGTGTGCTCAAAGCTCGCTTTTGCCCAGTAGGCAGTTACTTCGGTGCTGGTATAAGCATTCGAAATTGCTCCCAGTTCATCAAGAGCTTTAGAAACTGCTAGAGCTGAGGGTCTTTGTTTCGTGCCTTTAAAACACATGTGTTCTAGAAAGTGCGAGAGTCCAGCTTCTTTTTTAGTTTCATATTTAGACCCAGTCTCGGTTAATACTTCGACTGTGGTCGTGGGAGAATTGGGCATCTCCACCAAAATAACCTTTAACCCATTCAACAAGACATGTTTCCTTGCTCTAAACATTTGAGCTAGAGAATACGCTATCTTAGGGATTCTTTCAAATCAACAATTTTAATACGTTCTTGTTCCCCCGTATCTCGGTCGCGGACTGTTACGGTATCATCCTCAAGGGTGTCGAAATCTATGGTGACGCAGAAAGGCGTGCCAATTTCGTCTTGTCTCCTGTAGCGCTTGCCAATATTGCCATTGTCATCAAATTCTATATTTGGAACATCTTTCTTGATTATAGAATAAACTTCGCGGGCTTTTGAGACCAGTTCTGGTTTATTCTTAAGAAGCGGAAAAACTGCCGCGCGAATGGGTGCAATATTTTTAGCAAGTTTTAGATAAGTTCTAGTTTCTCCGCCAAGCTCATCTTCTGCGTAGGCAGAAATAAGTATCGCAAGGATTGTACGGTCTACCCCTAACGACGGTTCTATCACATGTGGAGTAAATCTCTCACCTGTCTCTTCATCAAAGTATTGAAGGTTGGTGCCAGAAGAGGCGCTGTGATTCTTTAAGTCAAAATCAGTACGATAAGCCAATCCCCACAATTCCCTACGTCCAAAAGGGTAGTCGAATTCAAAATCAATTGTCTTTTTAGAATAATGAGCTCGACCTGACTCTTCGACTTCGAGTTCATATACTCCCGAAATACCGACGGTTTCAGCAAATGTTCTCATTTTTGCCCACCATTTTTCGAAATATTCTTTCCAATCTTTTTCTCTCACGAAATACTCGAGCTCCATCTGTTCGAACTCCCGTTTACGAAAAAGGAAGCCACGGGGGGCAATCTCGTTTCTAAAAGCTTTGCCAATTTGCGCAACGCCAAAGGGTAGTTCTGGGTGATGACTATCAATTACATTCTTGAAGTTAACAAAAATTCCTTGAGCAGTTTCGGGTCTCAAATATGAAATTGTTGACTCTTCTGCGGCACCTACAGAAGTTTTAAACATAACATTGAACTGCTCCCCAGTTTCAAGTGGATCGGTAAAACCAGAAACGTGCCCCGACGCTTCCCATACCTGAGGGTTAATGATAATGGAAGAATCTAATCCGAAGACATTTTTTTCATCATAAACAAAAGACTGCCACCACGCGCAACATACATTCTCTTTAAGACGAACCCCGTAATGACCATAATCCCAAAAGCCCGCGAGCCCACCGTAGATTTCTGAACTCGGATAGATAAACCCCCGTCTTTTGCAAAGTGAAACTATCTTTTCCATCAATCTCGGGTCTTCTTTACTCATTATTTCACCACTATATCATCTCCTTGAATAAATGCCGGGTCACTCATAAGACGAGTGTTCAGAGGAGAGTTGCTCGCGGTTACAGTGTTTCCGGTAATAGTATCTCGACCGGAGAAAACGATGCCTGTAATTAAAGTCGGTACCGTACCAATCTGACCAGTAGATGGAGTAAGAGAGATTTGGAAAGCCAGCTCTCTTGCAGCGGAAGAGAAACCCGTATCAGACGAGAGCATACCTAGATTCCAAGTGACAGTATTAGATAAAGAGTCATAAGAAATGTCATCACTTGTAAAACTCGAGGCCCCCAGCCAGCTTACACCCTGTCCCAGTTTGGCAACAACTTTTGCGTCTGCCAGATCACCTTGGGTATTACCAACGCTAAAAACGGCAGTATAAGTAGTTTCTTCTTCTGCTTTAGGTGGAATAGGACCGAAATTGGCGAACGAACCCAATGAGCGAAGTATTTTTGAAGAGAGATTGACTTGCGATGATATTTTTACGATACGAGTTTCGTTTACCACCACTGGTTTCTGCCCCACAGCGCCGACCGGCACACCCGTAATCGTGAAATTAAGCATAATGTCACGAGCCCCCTCTGACAGAGACTGGCCGGGTAAAGAGGAAAATTTTAGAGTTACTCGCCCGCCTTCTCCGGGGGCAAGTTCCGGGTTACCAAGACTGTTTGTCAGGTTCCAGACGACTTTTGAGTTTATAGAATCGTAGAAGCCGTTGTTTCCAGTTGTGACAGAGAGCTTGTCCAAAGCTAAACTAGAGAGATTAACTTCGAGGTGAGGGTTGAGCAACTTATCTGGAAAATTATTTTGGAACTTGATGGAAGTAGAAATCGGACGGGCAGCTGGCGCTATATAAATAGGTACATTCTCCCCATTGAATAGAACGTCCAAATCGATAGACTGTCGATCTATGGCGATGGTATTGAGCGTAGATATGACAACAATTTTTAGATTATGACTGGCGTTGTCTCCATCCGAAACGCCGACATAAAATCGGGAAGTTCTCTCTTCCTTGTTCTCCCCGATAAGCCGACCTCTAATGGAAATTGTTTTCTTGTCTCCCGGTGTCAAATCTCCGAGTACCCAGATGTTGTTATCGGCGACAGCCCTTGGGGTGGCGTCGAGAACGCTGTATCCGTAAGGATATTCGGCTTTCAATATGACGTTCTTTAGGATATTGCTAGATTTCAAAGTGACCGAGACAACTGTCATGAAGCTATCTCCAGAAATAGTAGAGGAGGGGCTCTCGACGGTAAGCGTAATAGGGGTCTCACCGATGGTGATTTCAAATATTTTATCTTTATAGAAAGTGGCGTTTGAGCCTTTAACTTTATATTCAACCGAAAATTTTATCTCTTTAGTTTCTCCGGACGAACCCAGGAGAACCATGCGTACGTTACGGACAGTCTCGGCACCCGCCCCGATTATCCCTAAGTTGTCTTTGGTATAAGTCAGGGGCTCGACAGTATTATCAGGATTGCGACTACCTTGCGGGTGTTGAATAGAGAGGTTGGCAAATTCAAGGTCAGCATTATTCGTATTTAAGATGCTAACGCCGAGTTCAAGTGTCTCTCCGGCTGATATTGTCGTCGGACCAAGCACGTTAATATCGACATTTCTTGAAGAAATAAAGTTGGCACCCCCAATAAAAACAAACCCGGCCACTGTGATTGCGACTATAAAAAACAGAAGCGCGAAGATAAAAACTTTTTTTATAAAGGGATTAACTCTCGGAATGACGCGTTCACGCCTGAGCATCTCATCAAGCTCCGGGGTTTGCCACTTCTCTTCAACATTCGCTGACTCCAACTGCTTAATCGGGGCATGTTTGTCCAAAGGGTCTCGATAGCGCGTTCGCGAATAAAGCCTGTCGTTAAGCCTCTCGATTTTGCCCTTTTCTTCTTCATCCATATTCATTGATTATAACATCTCTATAAATGGCTGGACTGGATACCATTATTTATGGCTTTAATTATGGTTTTTTTGTCTAAATCCAGATCTGCCTTTTTAAGGTATCCCAAGTGAAAGAGAATTTGCGAGACTAGGCGAATTTCAAACATTTCGTCACTAGGTTGTGGAGAAAGGGCAAATTGTTCTACGACATCGAATAGTTCTGGATGTGGTTCCTCACCCTGGATAAGTTTCTCTATTAGAGAAAAAGGTCTGGCAATGTTAGGTAATGCAGAAATGTTTTGAATGAATTCTGCCGAGGTCAGTCGCCAATAACTTTTGCCTTTCACAAAAGAAATAGCCGAGAGTGAGAATGGCTCAATGTTACCTCGCAGTTTCGAAGTATTCTTCCTCACTCCGATTGCTCGGGCCTGAAGCTTACCCAAATCGCGAGTCAAAATGCTATAAATTCTATCCGCTTCCCCGATTGCTCTTTCAGAGAGCACAATCCCATTGGTAGTATAAATATGATAGGACACTAAAATTTTATATTAGTTGCTTTCTCGATATCTTCCTTGTATTTGGTGAACAGTTCTTTGTCCGCTTCCAATACTTCATAGACTATTTTTTCTCCAGGTTTGAGACCTTTTTCTTTGCGCATATCTTGAATAACGCGTATCGCGTCGCGCACTTTTCCTTCTTCAACAAGCTCAGGAGTAAGAACTGCATCAAGTTCAACACCATCAATATCTTTATCCACAACCTCCTTTACATTGACCTCATCTTTTATCAATTCTAGATACCCTAAGCCCAATTTTTTGACTCTGGCTTCCAGCTTTTGAAGAGGTTGCCTGACTTTTATATTCGCATTTGAACGGGCTTCCAGGGCAAGTGAGGCAATCGCTCTAATACTAGACATGTCCGTCAATACCCGGTCATCGACTTTTTGGGCATCTGGCCATTCCTCAAGATGCACACTTATGGGATCATTGCCGATACGCAGTTTCTGGTATAAATCTTCGGCAATAAACGGAGTAAACGGGGCAAGAAGTTTAGAGAGTGCTTTAAGTACAAAGTAGAGGGTCTGTTTCGCTTCCATATTTCCTCCCTTAATCCTCTCGCGAGAACGACGCAAATACCAAGTAGAGAGATCATCTACAAAATCCTTTATGGCGCGGACGGGTTCAAGAAGCTTGTACTCATCAAGCCTGGAGGTTGAAAGGGCGGTAAGTTCATTGAGCCGAGCCAGAATCCACTTATCTAGAACATGATTAACTCTCGACTTAGAGCCGATAGCTTCTAACTTTTTGTCTCGATACAAGTTATAGAACTCATAGATATTGTCGAGAGTGTTGAAAACTCTTCTGTTTATTTCTCCCACTGTTAGGCTATCAAAATTCTTCGATTCCCCGGGCTGATTAACTGAGTACATCCAAAAGCGTAGAGCGTCCACCCCGTGCCTATCTATCTCTTCCCAGGGGTCGACTGCGTTACCAACGGATTTGCTCATTTTCTTGCCATCCTTATCCAAGAGATGCCCAAGACAAATAACATTTTTATATGCTAAACCTCTTTCCATAAGGGTTCCAATAGCGTGAAGTGTATAAAACCACCCGCGAGTTTGATCTATTGCTTCAGATATAAAATCTGCTGGATAAAGAATGTCCTTGGGATTTTGAGCGAAGGGCATTGATCCGGAATCAAACCACACATCAAGCACTTCTTTAACCCGTCTGTATTCTTCACCGTCTTTAACCAGGATGATGTTATCAATATAAGGACGATGCAGGTCAAGCTCAAAATTATCGTTGTGTGGGAAGGCAATAACCGATATTTCCCTTACTTCAGCGAGGTGGTGCTGGCTATTTGCCGTAAAATCATCGCTTCGCTCCCCAATAGCAACTCTCTGTAATATCCATAGTGGCATTCCATGCGATACGATGAGAATATTTTTTCCTTTGTAACGTTTCTCGACGTCAAAAATGAATCCACCCGTGCGGCGGCGCAATGATATTCCGTCTTCATCCGGTCCCACTTCATGTAAACGTTCGTCGATAATTAGAGCTTTCTCATCTAAGCCAAGTTCTTGTCTTACAACGGAAGCGGTTTCCTTAGTGCGCAGAAATGGTGATGAGAAAATCAGATTAATTTTTTCTTTTTTTAATTTCTCTGCCGTATATTTGGCTTCATCTTTACCTTTCTCTGTCAGATGATTATTCGGGTCTCCGGCCATATCCGGAATACCTTTTACAATATTATTTGACTCCCCGTGACGCATCGCAAAATATTTATTACCACTGGTTTTTGTGTATTTCTCGAGCGTCTCAATAGAGTTAACCACAATTCTTTTCGAGCCATCCATATTTTGCCAGATTGGTAGGGGCGTACCCCAATAGCGCTCGCGCGAAATGGCCCAGTCCCTTACTCCATTGAGCCACTCACCGAAACGACCCTCTCTAATATGTTCCGGTTCCCAGTTGATTTTCTCGTTTGCCTTCACTAGTTCGTCCCGGAGTCGAGACATCTCGATGTACCATGAATCGCGAGCATAGTAGATTAAAGGAGTTTGGCATCGCCAACAATACGGGTAGGAGTGTTCGTATTTTTCTTTTTTGAATAGGAGATTTCTATGCGCCAAGTCTTTGATAATCTCGACAGTCGTTTCTTCATCCTTCACAAATTTACCGGCAAGAAACCCTGTCTCTTCTTTAAAGTGTCCTGATTCGTCCACAAGATGATACTTAGGCAGACCAATTTTGGTACCAAGTTCGAAGTCGTCTTGGCCATACATTACTGCTGTATGTACTATACCCGTACCCTCTTCAGTATTTACAAAGTCTGCCGGATAAATTTTATGCGAAACCGAGTTTCGAATATTTTCGTTAAGAAGAAATGGGTAGAGTGGTTCATATGACAGCCCGACGAGATTCTTACCTTTCATATTGTCGATAATTTCATATTCAGTAGCAATAATTGATAGCTTGGATTCGGCCAAAATAAAAATCTCTTCTCCAACTTTAATTTTTACATAACTTATTTTTTCTCCTATAGCTAGGGCAACATTTCCGGACAAGGTCCATGGCGTGGTAGTCCAAGCAAGAAAATAGGTGTTTTCTTCTCCTACAACTTTAAATTTGGCATAGACAGAAAGGTCTTTAACATCTTTATAGCCTTGAGCAAGTTCGTGCGAAGAGAGAACTGTGCCGCAACGAGGACACCACGGCACCACTTTGTAGTCCTTATAGAGAAGTTTTCTTTTCTCTACACGTGCAAGAATCGACCACACGACTTCTATGTACGAACTGTCGTAGGTAAAATATGCATCGTCTAAATTGACCCAGTAGCCAATGCGGTCCGTGAATTTAGCCCAATCGTTAACATATTTTTGTGCGCTTGCTCTGCATTCTTTATTAAACTTAGCAATACCGTACTTTTCAATCTCTTTTTTAGATTTCAAGCCAAGAATTTTCTCCACTTCCAGCTCTACAGGAAGACCATGCGTATCCCAACCGGCCTTTCTAGGCACATGGAAGCCCCGCATTGTTTTATATCGAGGAATGGCATCTTTGAAGGCCCGTGATTCAAGATGGTGAATGGCGGGTTTGCCATTCGCTGTTGGCGGGCCCTCGTAAAATACGAAATCTCCCTTGGGAGCTTTTTTCTCCAGAGTTTTCTCAAATATTTTGTTTTCTTTCCAGAATTGGAGAATTTTCTCCTCTCTTTGGGCTCGCTCTGACTTTTCTGCCATATAAGGCTTATATTAGCATTACTTACATTCTTTCGGGCGTAGGAATACCAAGAATAGTTAGACCATTTTTCATTACAACATTAAACGCCTTTGCGATAGCCAAACGATACAAAGAATCCGGGGAATCTCCAATAACTTGCTCATGTGCGTAGAAGTTGTTGAAACTGCCAGCAAGTTCGGTGAGGTATGTGGTGATGTAATGTGGCGCGTACTCTTGACCCGTCCTTTCTACCACTTCTGGAAACCTGTATAAAAGCCTTTCAATCTCGTGTGTTTCTCTACTCATGTTCAACACCGAGTGTTGAACATTTACATCTTTCCCTTGCTCAATTGCTTTTTCTAAGAGTGAATTGGTGCGGGCATACGCATATTGGAGATAAACTCCAGAGTCACCCTCCGTGGAAACAGATTTTTCTAAGTCAAAAATGATATCATTACCTATCGCTTGTCTCAAAATCATGTATTTGATGGCACCAATAGCCACCCGCTCATCCCCTTTTACTTTCTTTTTGACCCCCTCGATTAACGCTTCGGCAGTAACAACATCGCCCGTTCTAGAGGACATTTTGCCGGTCGGCAAACGTAGCATGCCGTGAGAAAGATGTTTTAATTTGCCCTTCAATTCCGGAAACACTTCTCCAGTAGCCACTTCAACAACATTGAAAAACGCGTCCTGCTCATTGCCTGTTATGGTTATATATTGATCTGACGGGTATTTGTCTTTTTTTATTTTCGCCAAGCCCACTTCCTTGGCTTCATATGTTGGCAACCCTTCAGAATTTAGAAAAACTCTTGTGTGCAATCCATACTTTTCACCTTTAAACACCGTTGCGCCTTCACTTTTTTCAAAAACCTTACCGACATTTTCTAGTACAATTTTTTTGCCAGCCTCGGCAGTTTCACTTTCAAAAAAATTAAAATCAAATCTGCTACCGAGTCTTTTATATATTTTTCCAAATTCTTCGATTGATCTCTTCTTACCCTCATCATATCGTGAGTTTATCTCTGGATCAGATCGGCCATACACTTTTCTATTTATTTCTTGTATCTCTGTCTTGGCCAATTGATCTTGTTCGAATGCCCTCGAACCGAGGATATAATCTCCCTTCCACAAAGCCTTTGCCACATGCATTCCCACATCGCCGTGATAACTCGCAGTTTTTACTTCAGCGCCACTTGCTTCAACAACCCTAGCAACTGATTCACCAATAGCGTTATTCATCAAGTGGCCGATGTGGAACTCTTTAAACGGATTAGGTTGGGTATGTTCTATAAAAAACTTTTTTCCCTTTAGATTCTCATTCTTCCCAAATTCACTTTCTCTCTCAATAATCTTTCTCAAACTTTCTTTGAAAAATTCTTTCGTTAAATAAAAATTAATAAATCCCGGACCAGCTAAACCTACCCTTTCTATACCTTCGGGTTTATTTTGTTCGATATATCGAACAATTTCTTCTTTGTGCCCATACTTTATCGCAACGTTAGTGGAGTAATCCCCCATCTTCAAATCAGTCGGATGCTCTACGACAAACTCTCTCGCTTCTAAACCAAGCGAATCGAGGGCTTTTTGTATTAACTTTCTGATCTCTTCAACAATCACGCTCTCAATATTGTATCAATCTTTCGAGCAATCACCTTCATATCTTTCTCTTTCTTGCCTCTAGTTGTTTCTGCTGCTGTCCCGATGCGTATACCAGAAGGATCCATTGGACTTCTTTTCTCTCCCGGTATGGTGTTTTTATTTACGATAACTCCCGCTTTTTCTAACCTGTCACTCGCCTCTTTACCGGAGACCCCCTTGCCATCCATCCATGTATCAACCAGTGCGAGATGTGTATCAGTACCCCCAGACACAATTCTCCAACCCAACCGTTTCAACTCACCCGAAAGTGTCTTGGCGTTCTTGACCACCTGCTTAGCATATTTTTTAAAATCTGGCCGGGTCGCCTCCGCCAAGGCTACGGCGACCGAAGCAATTTGATTTAAATGCGGACCGCCCTGGAGCCCCGGAAAGATCGCTTTATCTATTTTTTTATGCAAGTCACGATCATCTATTCTTGAAAATATTA
>Ga0209541_10011255_pt1 | contig 14038 bp, 23 predicted proteins | sample RifCSPlowO2_01_FD_184027 | JGI IMG/M metagenome (GOLD analysis project Ga0209541, IMG submission 184027) | Groundwater microbial communities from Rifle, Colorado - Rifle CSP2_plank lowO2_0.1 (SPAdes) (version 2) | ecosystem: Environmental > Aquatic > Deep subsurface > Groundwater | place... | reverse complement strand
TTTCTTGGCCGGGAAAAACGTCTGTTTTTCCTCGGTTCTCTGGTTTCACATATGTAAAAATGCCTCGCATTTTGACATTCCGCAAAACCAAAGGTTTTGCGTTATGTTGCGCTAACAACATTCGCAAACCGAAGTTTGCGTTAAACCCTGCGCTTCACAATAAAATCGGCACGGCAGGCAACAGCACACAACAAAGCGGAAGCATACGAAAGGCTTTTAAAACGTATCCATATAGACGCTTTAAAATGGGCTTGGAAGAGAATTTGCAAAGACTGCAGGATGCGAAAGATTTGCCTGCAAAGCACGCCGTTGCGTTAATCATCTTAGATGAAATTTTAAAAAATATTTGTGCCAGAACTCCGGAGAGGACAGAAACAAATAGCGGAACGAGGGTTTCTTACGGAAATTTATGGTATTACGAAGATCTGGCAATCAAAGTAGGCATTCCGGCAGGCAATGCGGGAGAACAACTGGCCAAGAGCATTGATGACGCAGCAGATGCAATTGAAATGGTGCTTCTCATTGGCGCGCCGAAAGACAAAGCCATAACAGTTTATGAAGGCGAAACACCGCAGTTTTCACTAATTTTTGGCATCGGCGAGCCAAAATTTTTTGTGCCGGGCATAGTCGATGGCCTGCAAGGTAAGTATTTTGGCGTAGAAGAGTTTTCGCGAAGTGCAAAAAGTTTATTAGGCTTGTAATCGAGTTGCTTTTATGGCATTGCCGAAAATTATTGTCGAGGGCAGGCAAGTAGAAGTTAAGAAGCGCAAATTGACAACAATTGGCGAAATCGTAAGGCTGCTCGTGCGGCTGAGAAGTGCGAGTTCTGGGATTTATACGACTTCAAGCGACATAGCAAAAATAGAAACAGAGCAGGCAAGTATCATTGGCATGCGCTTGACAGATTACGTTAAGTTATTAAGAAGCGAGTTCGTGGTAGAGCAAAAATTGATGTCCATTTCAGCTAAAACTTATAATGTTACAAATAAATTAAAAGACATAGGAATAGAAATTGAAGAGGAGTTGCGCGAAAATAAAATAGCAGACATAAATGTATACTTGCAGAGGCTTAGGCGCGTGCTGGCCGATGCGCGACCGCTGATGGATGAATACGCATTGATAGAAAAATTTGAGTTTGCAGAAGAGAGATACAAATTTTTTTTCGAAAGCCATAGCACTGCATACGAAAAAATTTTTCTGAGCATGAAAAAGAAGTTTGGTGCGCTGCATCAGCAGGTTTCGCAGCTCGGGCTTGCAATTGAGGCGTTACAGAATTTATCGAGTATAATTGACCGGTTTAAAATTTAAATCAGCACGACATCTGTCTTTACCGCCAGACCTTTGTTTGTTTTTTCCAAATCATTCGCATTTAATTCAGCAATTCCAATCCCAAGTAAATTATTATCTAAATCAAAAATTGCAGTTACGCAGCCTTTTTCCAAATCGGATGTGAATGCAATGACGCCTGGCGCGAAGACTGGCGAGCCATGCGCTAATCTTTCAATTACGCCGGAGTCAACCCACACTGTTGGCAGGTGTGCAACGGCTTTTTCCGGCTGCAAAATTATTTCACGCACCAGATTCCCGTCTTTTATTTTCAAATATCTGGAATAATTTTTATTAACCTTTTCCAAATCCACAGAGTTGGCAATTTTCAGCGGGCCTGCCTGAATTCGCCTCAGCAAAGTCATGTGCGCAGGAATTCCAAGATAATCTCCGATTTGGATGCAAAGTGTTCGGATATAAGTTCCGTGCTGGACTCCTGTTTCGAATTCGACGTCCTTGCCGGAAATTTTTTTAATTTCCAGCCAATAAACTTGCCTTTCCCTCTCTCTACGGGCAACAGCAGACTTCGATGGCGGGGTTTGTTTTATAATTCCTGTGAATTTTTTAAATCCTTCAAGGACTTTTTCCTTTGTGATTTCTTTGTGGAAGTGCATTGTCCCTGTGTAAACTTTTCCTGCCAAAGATAGAATTGAAAGTATCTTGACAGCCTTACCAAGGCCGACTGGCAAAACTCCTGTTACTGCAGGATCTAATGTGCCTGCATGCCCGCACTTTGGCTGCTCTAAAATGCTGCGGATTTTGTTGACAACATGGATTGACTTCGGGCCTTTTGGCTTGTCTAAATTTATTATGCCAAAGTTTAGCAATTCTTCCGCAGTCCTTTTCGGAAATGTTTTTGCTATCTTTGCTCTTTGCTTGTAGATGATTTCTCGCTTGACTTGTTCGAATGGAAGGATGTTCATGCCAATTTATTCAGAAACTGGATTAAAAGGCTTACTTAATCAATTCTAAAACCAATCTCGCAGCCAATCTCGAAGTTATGTTATTAACATCCTTCGGCGGAGAAACCTCAACAATGTCAAATCCTTTTAGCTTTTTCTTTACGCCAGATGACGCAAAAAATGCGCTTAATTGTGTCGGATGGCGGCCCAGTGGTTCTGGCCAGCCTGTTCCGGGGGCAAAGGCAGGGTCAATCACATCTATGTCGATTGAAACATAAATATTATCAACACTTTCAATAAACTCCTTTTCTTCTTTTACATTCTCATAATAATATTTTATTTTACTCTTTTTTACAAAGTCCAATTCCTTTTTAGTATAATTCCTTGCACCAATTACCCAAACTTTGTCAAATAATTTTTCATTCACAACTGCCCGCAAAACATCCTCGTGCGTGGGCGGCAGAAAATCATCCTGGCAGTCCAGATGCGCGTCAAAGTAAATTAGCCCGGACTTGCGTGGAAATTTTTTGGCGAAAGCGCGTATCAGGCCATAAGAAACCGAATGGTCGCCGCCCAAGCCCACAACGAAGTTTCCTTTTTTGTATTCTTTCGTTGCAGTTGCTTCTATTTCTTTGTGAAGTTTGTTAAAATCATTTTTTTCTTTTATTTTTAGCCAAGTAGTTTTTGGAAATTGGAAAAGGCTTTCAGTTTCTTTTTGAATTGCATCAGGCGCGAGTGCAGCGCCCCTCCTTTCTTTCTCAACAATGCATTTGTCAAACGGGATTTTTATTATCGAGACTGCCATGTTATATTACCTCATCTAAAATTATTTTGTTTTTAAAACCACCACGCTCATTTGCTTTCTTTTTTTGTATCGTTTCTATTTCTTTTAGATCAAATTTCTTAAACTCGCAAATTGCGTGCAGAACTTCCAGTATGTCTGCCATTTCTTCTTTATTTTCTGCCTGCAAGAATTCTTCAACTTCTTCAGAAATTTTTTCTGTAAGTGATCGCCAATATTCCTGCTCAGAAGCTATGTGCGTGATAGGGGTTTTTCCAGAATTAGTTATGATTTCTGGAATTCTGTCCCTGACAAGTTTTTTCATGATGCGCAGTAATCATTTCTTTGCCGGTGCTTTCTTTGCTTTTGTTTCTTTTGCAGGCTTAGTTTCTTTCGCACCTGTTTTTGTTTCCTTCTTCATACGCGGTGCAGCCTTTTTTTCTGTTTTTATTCCCAAGCCCTCCAAAGCTTTGATAACTTCCTCATGGCTGGCCCCTTTTTTTATTTCAGCTTTCTGCTGTAGCAATTCTAAATGGTTTATGTTTGCCCTCTTCCTTCTGGTATTTCCGTCAACTAAAACAAAATTACTGTCGATTGTGTCAACTATCAAACAATCTCTGCCGGCATCCCTGCCAGCCAGTTTTACGCATAATCTTCCTATTTCAACAGCTGCCATTTTATACAACAAAGTTCCTTAGCGAAATTGGAACATCCTCACTTTTTATTGTGCCGTGCTTTAATTTGGCGCGGTAACTTAAAATCATTCGTGAGTCCGTTGAGCAAAGCATGCCGCCGAATGGCCTTTCTGGCCGCCTTTCTGATTTTGCAAGCCTTCCGATTTCAACTGGCCTGCCAGTTGGCTTGCCGTGCAACTCGTTCTTGCAGATTGCGCAAAGGTGTTTAGAGTGCTTTTTGTAATTGTAGCGGACAACTATCCTTCCGCCAGGAGTCCTGACGCGGGCCTTCTTCAGGCTAGTAGACATGTGCCTTGGCTTGCCTGACGTTTCGATGTTTGTCATTTTTTTTACAGATTAATCACCCTAAACTACCTTTAAAACCTTTCCGAACCGCAAGGGGGCTTGCCGCCCCCTTTCAGTTTGAGGTTCTTCCTGATTTCCCCTGCAATGCTATCCTCGTTTCGCTAGATAGCATAAAACTTTTTCATTTAAACTACTTTTAAAACCTTTCTGAAGAGCGTTGTGAATATCATTGATAGGATCACATAGGTTCCGACCCAGCCAAGATGGCCCGGCCAGAAGGACAGCGGGATAACAATCATTGTGGTGTATATGTCGCCGAGGACTTTGAAAATCACTATGAATGGTATTATAGTTATTATCATGGGTTTCATTGACTGTGCCATCATTTTAGACTGAAGCGGCATGATTTGTTTTTGTATTTCCGACAATTTTTCTGCATTGCCTTTGTGAACTTTCATCTGCTCCTGATATTTTTTCATGTCTTCGCGGATTTGTTTTAGCATGCTCTGGTCTGTGGCGTACTTATACACGAGCGTTGTTGCCAAGGCGAGGACGGCAGATATCAAAGTAATTGACAACAATGAGTTTTGAAGCATCCATGAAGTTATTGCCATTATTGCGGTGCTCCTTGGGCTTGCCTTTGGTATTTTCTAAAGTCTAAGAAGTTAACTAATGTGCCATAGCCACACATCATGGTAATTCCCCCACTGAGAGTTGCAAATATTGCGGCTAATGCTTTGTCTGAGAAGTTTGTTGCTATGCTGCTGGCGTATAGCAGCGATATAGTAACTGCTGCAAATGGCAAGCCAACATAAAAAAATAAGTTTATTTGTTTTAGCAAGTGTTCAGTTATTTCATCAACCGGCATTGTCTTTTGCATTGCGATTTCTAGTTCGCTAATCTCTTCGCGTTTTTTTTCTAGCTGTGCTTCGAGAGTTTCCGCATCTGTTTCCGTTTGCTTCAGTTGTTGTTCCAATCTTTCGTATTCTGTTGCCATTTTATCTTCTCCTCAGTTTTTTAATCCGGTGCTATCACCTTTTTCAACGCAGGATGCATCTCAAATGCGTGCTGTTTTGCAATGTCTTCATACATCTTATAAACTATCATGACTGCCAGTAGGATTCCAGTGCCCCTGCTGAGCGCATCCCCGAGGTCTGCAACTGATGCAAGGAAACCAACAGCAACTGCACCTAAGACTGTTAATGCAGGTATGTATCTGTTCAAAATGGATTCCAGGACGCGCGGATCCCGCCTGAAGCCGGGAATCTGCAGGCCACTCGCGAGTATCTGCTTTGCCTGCGCTGCGGCGTCCATGTTGGCAGTTTTTACCCACATGACGGAAAATATTATTGAGCCGATAATCATAAAGCTCGCGTATGTAATGGCCTGCAATATCATTGTGGAAGTAGCAGCGCCGGTGATGAGTGCGCCTAATATGTTTGGCGGATTAATCCAATATATTAGCCCTGATGCCGGGGAATTGCCCGAGAAAGTTCCAAGGAGCGGCAGGCCTGCATTTTGCATCAGCCTCGCCCATAATTGGATGTTTGCCATTAAAGCTGCAATCAATATGACTGGAATGTTTGATGTGTAGATAAACTTCAAAGGCCAGCGGATGCCGAAACCCCTGACTCTGCCAAAAGAAAGCGGTATTTCAACTTTCATGGCCTGTGCGTAAACAGCAATGGCGAATACGATAACAGTCGTAGCGATAGTTCCGATGGATACTAATGCACCTGTTACGTCGCCGCCCCCTAACGCAGTCACTAAAAATGGAATCACGCCGACCGGAATATCTGGGTTTGTGGGTGATGGTAATGGATTGAATGCGCGCACGAATATCTGGCTTGCCACGCCTGCAGCGATAAACAATGAAACTCCGGAGCCGAAACCCCATTTAGTTGTAACTTCATCCATCAGGACGATGAGGTAGCCGCCGATGAAAAGCTGTGCTACGAGAAGCAGTTGCATCATGAAATATTGCGAAGTGCCGATGAGTTCCGGATTTGGTGCAAGGCCTCCTGCGAAAACGTATGCAGATGCTTCAAAAAAGATGAAAAATATGGTTGCGACCTTCTGGATTGCAGCAAATTTTGTCCTGCCTTCCTGCGTTGTCGTGTTTATGTTCAGCACGCCAGAGCCAACGAGCAGCTGCAATACTATTGATGCAGTCACTATTGGGCCGATGCCCAGCGATATTATTGAGCCGAAGCTTGCGCCGAGTATGATTGAAAGCTGTTCAAATTGCTGAAGTGCATTTTGGCCCAATCCAAGCAGCGGAATATATGACAAAATGAAGAACAAGACTAAAATCAGCCCAGTCCAGATTAGCTTTGTTTTAAACGAAAGCTTTTCTTTGGGCTTTTCCACCTCTGGAAAATACCGCAGCAATTGTTGAAAGTCCATATTATTGAACTGTTCCGCCGGAAGCCGCGATTTTTTTCTTTGCCCCTTCAGAAACAGCACCGATTATTTTTACTTTATGATTTAAATTTCCTGATGAAAGTAGTTTGTCATAACCAAGCGCTTTTAAGTCAACGGTAAAAACGTCTTTATCCTTTTTTACCATGTTTTGCGATGCCCATCCATCCAGCTTTAAATCTAAGTCGCGGATTGTGATTGCTTTTTGTTTCACAACGTTTCTTTTCCCGACGAGCATGCCTGTCCTTCCGAGGTGATGTATGCCCTGTGAGTATAACCTTGTCATGTTTTGCTGGCCACGCTTTCCAAGGCCGGCATTGCCTTTTCCGCCTCGGTGGCCCTTGCCTTGGTGCTGCTTGCTATAGCCGTAGCCATGCCGCCTGCTTCCGCGGAATTTTCTCGAGTGTTTTCGTTTTCGCACTACCATTTAAATCATCTTCCCGATTAACTTGTTAATATCTTTTCCTCTGTAATCCAGTGCCCCGCCTTCGGCATATCCGCGTTTTATTCCGCCGCGCTCGAAACCGCCGGCCGGCGGGTGGAGCCTAAAAAATGTTTTCAGGCCGGGAACATCGCCCAAATCTTTTTTGAACGCAAAAAATTCATCGGCGAACTGTTTGAAGTCCATCTGTAATTTCTGTTTCATGTATTCTTCAGTTAATTGTATGTCGCCGGCAACCCTTGCCCGCTTGTTCAGGAGTTTGATGAATGTTTCTTTGTCAATCTCGCCGAATGTTGTAAAGTCCTTAACAGTATTCAGTGTGCCCCACAGGCTTGGCGAGTTGCTGATAATTACGCAGCAGTTTTTTTTGTAAAGCTTTAAGATTTTGAAGGCAACCCTTGCGCGCGGGTGCAGGCCAACATCGCCTCTAACCCGGACTACCGCAATCCTTGCCGTTGGTTTTTGTTCCTGTGTTTCTGCCATTTGTTCGTTACCTTTTCGCTGATGCGGCCTGTTTCAGTGCGGCCACGCACGCGTAAATGAAATTGACTTTTTTTCTTGTCTGCCCCCACGTTTTGCTCCACAAGTCTCTGTATCCTGCAGCGCGCATGAATTTTTTCAGTTCATCTTCAACTACGAGGCCAGCGCCTTTTGGAGCGGGCATCAATTTAACTTCGACAGAGCCAGTTTTTCCGTAAACTGCGAATGGCAAAGAGTGAGGCTCACCGCAATTGCATTTCCATGAGCCGCAGCCCAGTGGAACACGCATGATGTTGAGCTTTGCCTGCCGCATTGCTTTATCTTTTGCGGGCAATGATTCCAGTGCCTTGCCGCCGCCGAAACCCATAATGCCTTTCTGGTTGCCGATTACGCAGAACGCAGAGAAGTGCGGTTTGTTTCCTTCGGCAGTTTTTTTCTGTGTTTGCCGTATCAGGCGCCTTTTGCCGCCGCCGAACTTGCCATGGGCCTGCCCGATTAAAATGTATTCAGTATATAAGTCAGGCACAAGCGTGTCGACAATTTCAGCCTCTTTTATTTTTTCTCCGCTTTCCAGAATGCTGTTTATGTCTGTGACTTCTTTTGATTTTACTTTTCTTCCTAATTCTGTCTTTGGGTGCCAGTTATCGAGCTTTGACGGAGGCGCCCTTGGTTTTGGCGCGGCAGTGGTTGTTTCTTCGAGCTTAACAACGGGCACCTGCTCTGCTTCCTTTGTGTAAACCTTTTTTTGTTCAGCCACAGCCGTAACCCAGCTGGCGTGTTGGTCGTGTTTGGCTATGCCAAACACAACAGCCGCTGTTCCCTCCGTTTACTTTTTTTGTCATGTTCTTTTGTTTAGCCATTTTAATCTGTTAGTATTTTCTTTTTTACTTGTTCGAAGTTTTGAGTGAGATCTGCTTTCTTAAGGTATTCGCTTAGGTGCTTGCCAGTGATTTTGCTTTCCGGCGGAATTTTTTCAGCACTGTGGGCAATTTTCAGGCCGGCATCCGCGGCGCCTTTTATTGTCGCGAATACTTTTGCGCCCTTTGTTGGCGAGTACAAGCCAATGTCTGCAACCGTGTTGGCAACCTTTTTGCTTTGCGCTTTTTTGCCGACAAGCAAGCCTGTCAGATATGCAGCAGGTATGTTTTTTGTGCCGAATTTCCAGCCGAATCCCCGTAATTCCGATGAATGTGCTGTTAATATTGTTTTGTCGCCTTTTTGGGAAAATTCAACTATTTGCGCGGAGATATATTTGCTTGATTTTCGCACGACCAGGCGCGGAAGCCTTGCCTGCAGGATTTTTATCCGCTTTTTATAATTAGTGGCGCCTTCCCTGCGCCTTCTGAATTTTACCGCGTGCCTTGTTCCCGTTGTCATGGTTTTTTAATCACCAGTTTGTTTGACTCTAAGTAAAACTGAAGGTGACTTCTATCCCTGAAGAATCCGCCTTTCGCTTTTGCATAGAGATTGTAATATGTTTTGTTATCTATTTGTTTTTTGCTGCGCAATTCGCTGAGCGTCTGCCTGAGCGCCCTGATTTTGTTCATCCATGCCAGCTTTCTTGGCATGCGCGCGAACTTTGCGCCGTGTTTTTTTCCCGGCCCTCTCTGCCTGCCTTTCTTTTGCTGGGCGCGCCTCGCCTTGGCCCGCAGCCTTGATGGCGTCCTGAGCGGCGTTATGTTGATTGCGCCCTGCTTCGCCAGGCTTCGAATGTCGGCCTTTGTTATCGCTTCTTTTATGTCTTCATACCGCGATGTGTTAAAGGAAAGCCTGTCCATGCCTATGCCCAATGTTCTTGCTGCCAGCCTTTTTTGAAATTTTAAGTCCATTTTATTTTGCTCCTCGTTTTACGCTACTTGGTTCGCGCTTTTGTTTCACAGCGCCGTTTTGTTGGGCGGCATCAGATTGATTTGGTTTGGCTGTATCAGCTTTTGCTGTGGGTGCGGTTTCCGTTTTTGTCTCTGTCTTAGTTGGCGCTGTTTGTGCGGTTGTTGCCGCGGGCTTCGCTTTCTCATCCGCCTTCTGTTCCTTTGATTCAGCTTTTTTTGTTTCCTTCCGAACCGCAAGGGGGCTCTGCCCCCTTTCAGTTTGAGGTTCTTCCTGATTTCCCCCGAGCGCAGCCTTCGGCTGCACATTGCTATGCCCCTCCTTTGCTTCAGCTTTTTTTGTTTCCTTGGTTGCAATTTTTTTATCTTCATGCTGTTTCTTCAGCGCCGCAAGCCTGCCATTCAGTTTATCTTGCTTCAGGTTTGTCATGATTCCGAGTTCCTGCGCCTTTTTTGCAATTTCGAGTTTTGATTTTAAGCCAACAGTAGCAGATACAATTGCGATGTCCGTCTGCTTGTTGAGCCTCTGCAGTTCTGCGATGTTGTGAATGAGCTTTGGTGTCATGCCTGTAAGTGTCAGGCCTCTTACCAATGCGGGATTTCTATATCCAATCTCGACGCGCGGGTGCTTGCCGATTCTGTTTTCGCGCATCTTTGAGTGCTTGCCTTTTGGCTTTCTCCATCTTGGCTTGTTGCCTATCTTGAGGCGAAGCCAGCTGTCCTGTCGTATGAACTCCGGTGCGCGCGCCTTTTTTTCTTTTTTTATTGCCAATAAATGTTTAACGTCTGACATTTTACGTTGTTACTGGAACTCCCGCTTTTTCAACCATGTAAATGCCGTCAAGGAACGTTCTCCTGTCCCGTGAGCGGACACGTGTTAGTTGTTCTATGAGTGTTGCCGCCTTGCCTGCTAGTTCTATGTTTGGCGAAGTAATTGTTATGAAATCGCCATCAATTTTTACTTCCGCGCCTTCCGGGAGTTTTGTCCTTCGTTGCCTGCGCTCACCAAGGAAATTTGTTACGCTGAACTCCGAATTTTGCAATGAAACTGTCATCGGAAAATGGATGTATGAGATTTTTAATTTGTAGACAAATGGCTCCTGCACGCCTCTGAACATATTTTTTATGTGCGCTGCGAAAGTGTTTTCGAGCGCGTGCACGTCAGTTATGAGCTCGAGCTCTCCGCCGGAAATTTTTATTTGTATGTTCCTTGTTGGGTATTTTCGCTCCGCAATGCCTTTTGGCCCTGTGACGATAAGCCTGTCTCCGGCAACTTCTGCTTTGACGCCCTGCGGAATTTGGAGTTTAGTAGACATATGCCAATAGCACGCCCCCCAGATTTTTTTCTTTTGCCTGAATGTGCGTTATGCAGCCTTTTGAAGTTGATAATATGAGCCTGCCGAAATTTTTTGCCGGTAAGTACCGCTGCTCGAATTTTTCGAAGTCCTGCGCTCTTATGGGATAACGCGGTTTTATTGCGCCTATGTTGTTTATCTTGCCTGCAAGCGTGACCTTGACAATGCCGCCTTTTTTGTTGTCTTCAACGGAATAGTCTGTTACGTATCCTTCTGTTTTTAATATTTCCATGACTTTTATGATTACTTTTGACGAAGGTGCGAGTAAAATTTCGGCCTTGCCTCTAATCTCGGCGTTTTTCATTGCTGACAATGCCCTTGCAAGCGTATCGTGTTCCATCTTACTTTAACTTCCTGAATCCCAAGTCCTTCGCAACCGAGCGGAAAGGTCCGCTCGATCGACCTGTGCTATCTTCGCTTTGCTCGATAGCACTTTTTTTGTCGATTTGGTGTGGTGTCATTTTAACTTCCTGAAACCCAAATCCTTGGCTACTTCCCTAAAGCACCTGCCGCAAATGTTCAGCCCGTATTTCGATATGTGCCTGCGTGTTCCGCCGCAGCGCTTGCACAGGTTATTGCATCTGCCAAATTTTCTTTTTTTCGGCAAATTGTGCCTGAGGAATCTAGCTAGCCTTGTCTTGCTGACAGCGATTTTTTCTTGTACTGGCCGTTTCATTCTTCCTCTTTGTCCTTCACGCCGAATAATTCCTGAGTCCATGTGTGTGCTTCTTCGGCGGAAATATCGTGTCTGTGGTGAATTTTTGCGCGTGAAATTTTTCTCTTTTTTACGTGAAAGCCTGCCCTGTCAAGGCTGACTGCAACTTCGAGGCCCATGATACCGAGTTTTGGGTCGTATTTTACTCCCGGAATTTCTATGTATTCTTTTATTCCGAATGAAAACCCGTTTTTTGTGAAACTGGTTTTTTTGATTTTGTTTTCGACTGACTTGAGCAACATCTTTAGCAAGTCCATAGCTTTTTTGCCCCTGAGCGTAACCATTGCGCCGACCGCCAGGCCAGGCCTGACTTTCCATGTTGGAATTCTTTTTGATGTCGTGGTTTTCACTGCTTTTGTGCCTGTGATTTTGCCCAGCAAAGTGGCAGCTTTTTCAACGCCTTCTGCCTCTGTGCCTGCGCCCATATTCAGTGTGATTTTTTCAAGGCGTACCTTTCTCATTGGGTTCAATGAAACAGTTTTTGTTTGCTGTATCATTTTAGTTTGATTTCTGGCTCCTCCTTGCCCAATATGAATATTTTGTCTAGCGATGTCTCGAAAGTTTCAGTGCCGTTTGAAAGTACGGCAAGCTTTTTCTTTCGCAGCACGCCTTCCAGTTTTATGGATTTCAATTCAGCTGTCTGGTTTGCATGCCCGCCCGACAGTACGTAAGCCACATGGCCTGCCGCCGGCTTGAAATGCGATTTGACGCGCTTCAGTTCGACGTCGAACATAACACAATCGCCGACAGAAAAGTTTTTGTCTGCGAACATAGTCCATCCGTTGTTGAAGCTGATTTGTTGCCTGCCGCCCCTGATGGTTGTTTTGTTTGTGACCTTCAGCGGTATTGTTTTTGATTCGCTTTTTGGGATTTCCGCCAGCCTTAATTTCCCGTTTTGGTCCACTAGCACGCGGTAATACTTGCCCAGTTTTTCAACCGAAATTATGTCAAATATTCCAACCGGGAAGTTTGGCTCCTTTGCAACTTTGCTGTTGATTTTTATTTCCCCTGCGTTAAGCAGCATTTTGACGTTTTTCGTTGTTGCTGCCAGAGCGAGAGTTTCTTTCAACCACACTACGAGTGGCATGGCCTGCTTTGCGTTGTGCGAGCCCGGGATAGGTCGAGCTATCCATTTCAGACCTTTCCTTTTTATTGGCCACATTTTTGGCGCAGCCAATCTTGACAAGTGGTATAGTTTTCCCATGTTTTACTTCTTCGCTGCTGATTTTGCAGTTTCTAAACCTTTGCCTCTGAGTTTTTTCATGCGCGCTTTGTCATCTGTGTTCAGAGATATGAGCATGAGTTTCGATGCGTTGAGCGGATACCTTCGCGGCGCAGTGCCAGCCTTTCCTTTGAATTCCGCGCCTTTGACGTAAACTTTGCTGTGCACTAAGTCCACTTCGTCAATTTCGCCGATTGTTCCGCTGAATTGCCCGCGCATGACTTTGACTTTGTCTCCCTTTCGGACGGCCATGCTGCGCATTCCATACTTTTGCCGCAGTTCTTTTGAGAGATGTGCGGACATTAATTTATGCACAATATGCAATGGAGCGTTCCACCTATATTTGCGTTGCTTGCTTGGCTTCTTGCTTGCCTTCCAACTTGATTTCCATTTTGCTTTCATACCGAACCGCAAGGGGGGCTCCGCCCCCTTTCAGTTTGAGGTTCTTCCAGATATCCCCCGTGTCGGATTGCTATGCAATCCAACCAAGGTCAAAAAGAACCTTAACTTGTTTGCTTCACCTCTTTTTTATTTTTAGTTGTCATAGTATCATCGTCGCAAGTTTGGCAACTGCTGTCCATCTGATTGCGACCTCCTTTGCTATCGAAAAGAAGGGCAACCTAAGGTTTCCCTTCTCAAACGCTTTCTCATCCCTTCCTATGTCGCATTGCTGTTGCAATGCAACGCACTCGAAATTTGTTTTTGTTTTCATTTTATAGTATCATGGTGGCGAGTTTCGCCACAGCAGTCCATCGTATGGCCACCTCCTTTGCTATTGGCCCTTTGATTAATGTTCCTTTCGGCACGCCCAATTTTATGTCCTTGAGTATGACTGCCGCGTTATCTTCGAATTTCACTTTTGTTCCGTCCGGCCTTGTGAATTCCTTTTTTTGCCGCACAATTATTGCAGGCATGACTTTGTGAACCATGTCCGGCTTGCCAGTCTTCACAGCAACAGTTATCAGGTCTGCGACGCCGCCACAGCCCAGCTTATTTGTCCTGGCCTTGAAGTGCGAGACTGAGATTATTTGGACTATCTTTGCGCCTGAATTGTCGCAGCATTCCATGCGCGCGCCAATTGGCAATGGCCTGCCCACATTTGATTTTACGCTTTTCATATAGTCCCTACCAGCTTTTCAATTACTGCAAATTTGACCGTCTTAGCCAATGGCCTGCATTCGGCAATCCTGACTTTCTCGCCGGATTTTGCGGAAATGCAGGGCGGGTTGTGCGCTTTTACTCTGCTCCGCCTTTTTTCATATCTTTCAAATTTTGGCAAATATGACAGGCGCGGCCATTCAACAGTTACCGTGCGCTGCATTTTGTCTGAAACTATGATGCCTTCAAATACCCTGCCCCTTATCGTTACGTTTCCGTGTATGGTGCATTTTTTATCCGTGCACGCCGCAGATGTTTCGCGTTTTATGCTGGCTTCTTGAGCTGGAGCCTGCGGGCTAGCCTCAATTTCTTTCGTTGCTGTTTTCTTTTGCTTTTTTTCTTCCACCATTGTACATCCCCTTTCTTTTACTAAAAGAAAGGGTCTCTACGAAACCCCCAAAGAAAATTGCGGATTTCGCTTCGCTCAATT
>Ga0209541_10011254_pt1 | contig 14038 bp, 13 predicted proteins | sample RifCSPlowO2_01_FD_184027 | JGI IMG/M metagenome (GOLD analysis project Ga0209541, IMG submission 184027) | Groundwater microbial communities from Rifle, Colorado - Rifle CSP2_plank lowO2_0.1 (SPAdes) (version 2) | ecosystem: Environmental > Aquatic > Deep subsurface > Groundwater | place... | reverse complement strand
CCTTCGATACATCCGAAATCGCTGGTTGCGTGGAATGGATCCACGACAGGTTTACCTCTTGTAAGAGCGCCAGTCTGCGGATTGCGCTCGTACAAGACTGTCGCCGGACCAAGATCAAGCAAGACCTTGTCCGGGTCTTGGCACTCAATGATCTTGATTTCAGGGAACAAAAATTTCGCGTCGATTTTCATCTCCGCGTCTCCTTGTGTTGGAGTCCCAGCTAAAATGGTACCACGATTTTACTAGGAAAGCAATGAGTCGACGACGGCTTTTACGTCGCCGCCGTCCGCTTTTCCTTTGAGTTCTTTCATGATGGCACCGATGAATTTACCGGCGTCTTGTTTGCTGGACACATTGAGTTCAGCCATCTTCGTTCGCGCGACCTTCTCTATGTCTTCGCGGTTCATCATGGCGGGGAGGAGCAATTCTATGATGGCCAGCTCTTCCTTCTCGGTCGCGGAGAGGTCGGCGCGTCCGGCCGTATCGAACTGGTCGATCGAGTCCTTGCGTTGATTCCCCGCGCGCTTGAGGACCGCGACGGCTTCTTCGTCTGTGAGAAACTCATCTGGTTTCCGTTTCTTCGCGACGACCTCGTTCGTCATCGCGGAGGAAAGAGAGCGCAGCGTCCGGAGCCGCACTTCGTCTTTGGCGCGAAGCGCCTCCGGAATCGCCTGTTTTATAGATTCGTGAATAGCCATATGACGCACAGTATACCGCCGAACGAAGGTGAGAAGATACTGAGGCCATCAGGCCGAACGTACCCCATCGGTTATACTCGAAAGGAAATGAACGGAGAGCACTGGCACGCGTGGCCTATAGAGAAGACGGCACAGCACCTGCATACTGATGCCGTTTCCGGACTTTCCGAGAGCGAAGCCGTACGGCGTCTCGCGCTCGGGAAGAATCGTCTGCCGGAACCTCTCCGCGACACGGTCTTTTCCCGCACCCTGCGCCAATTCGCGAGCCCCATAGCCCTCGTTCTTCTTTTTGCCGCTTTCGGGACGATATTCATCAGCCATTATTCGGACGCGCTCGTGATCTTCGTAGCGCTTCTCGTGAACGTCGTTATCGGCGTCGTGCAGGAAGGCAGGGCATCTCGCGCCTTTGAGGCGCTCAGGAAGGGCGAAGCGAAGCGGGCGACCGTCGTCCGCGAAGGCATCCTGCATGAGATTCCCGCCGAGGAACTGGTCGGAGGGGACGTCGTCATTCTCCCCATGGGAGGCGTTATCCCCGCTGACCTGCGCCTTATCGAGACCCACGGCCTTCTCGTCAACGAATCGGCGCTTTCCGGAGAGTGGGTCCCTGTTTCAAAGGCTACGGAGGGAGTGTCGGACGGCGCGCCGCTTTCCGAACGCACCTCTATGGGCTACGCGGGAACGCTGGTCGTCGGCGGCGCCGGTCGCGGCATTGTGGTTGCCGTCGGTGGCGCCACGGAAATCGGCGGTATTGCCGCGAGTATCCGGACGGGAACGGAGCCTGAGACACCGCTTGCGCGCGACATCAGGAGCATCGCCCGTCTCATCATAGGCGTTGCCACCATCATCCTGCTTCTTATCATCCTGCTTGCTATCCTGCGTGGCCTCCCTTTTTCTGAAGCGCTTTTTATGGCGGTCGCTCTCGCGGTCGCCTCGGTACCCGAGGGTCTTCCGGCAGCCGTAACCGTCGTTCTTGCGCTTGGCATGGAGCGCATCCTCCGGAAGGGCGGATTGGTGCGCAATCTCCTTGCGGCCGAGACCTTGGGAACGACGAGCGTCATTCTTACCGACAAGACCGGCACGCTGACCGAAGGGAGGATGAAAGCCGTCGGATTCGCGACCTTGTCCGGCACGACCGAGCTTGCGAGCGGCGAGGCGGCAAAGCGCATGCTCCGCGCTGCCGTGCTCGCCTCGGATGCGTATACCGAGGAAACAGGCGCGCCATCGCCCGGCGAAGAGAAGATCATCGCACGCGGCCGCCCGGTCGAGCAGGCCGTCGTGCTTGCCGGCCTCGAAGCCGGCATTTCAGAACGAGAGCTGCGCGCGGCGCACCCGCGCCTCGACGAACTTCACTTCTCTTCCGCACGCCGTTTCGGCGGGATGCTGGTTCTCGAAGAAGAGAGGCCGGTAGCATACCTTGCGGGTGCCCCGGAACTTTTCCTGGAACATGCACATCACGCACACGGTGTAGACGGCAGCTCTTTGTTCACGCCGGAACGCGCCCGGTTTTTTACCGATGCCCTCACGCGCGCTGCGCGCGAAGGGAAACGCGTTATCGCCGTCGGACGCGCACCCCTCAAGGAGCGCTCGTTCCCTCCTGAGCACGAGCTCGTGAGGGTCCTGTCGCACCTCGAGCTTTTCGGATTCATCATCCTTTCGGACGCGATTCGTTCGGAAGCGAAGCAGGCGGTCGCCGATATGCAAAGCGCGGGCGCGCGCGTTCTCATGCTCACGGGAGACAACCCGGAAACGGCCCTCTTCATCGCGCGCGAGGTCGGCATCGCGAACGCTCACGACCGGACCCACACCGGCGCGGAGCTTGACCCCCTTTCCGACGACGAGCTGTATGAGACCCTGATGCGGCACCCGGTCTTCGCGCGCGTTTCTCCGTCGCAGAAATTGCGTATCGCTCGCGTATTCAAGAATCGCGGAGAGGTCGTCGCGATGACGGGCGACGGCGTCAACGATGCGCCCGCGCTTTCCGAAGCCTCGATCGGGATAGCGCTCGGAAGTGGGACCGATGTCGCGAAGGAAGCGTCAGACCTCGTTCTCTTGAATGACAGCTTCTCCGTCATCACGGACGCCATACGGGAAGGGCGCCGCCTCCGAGACAATTTCAAGAAGATATTCGCCTACATGCTCTCCACCAACTTCAGCGAGACGTTCATCATATCGTTCTCGCTTCTGCTCGCGCTCCCGCTTCCTATCCTTCCGACGCAGATACTCTGGGCCAATCTCATCGAGGGTGGGCTCATGAATTTCGCGTTTGCATTCGAGCCTCTCTCTTCGTCCGCGATGAAGCGCCGCCCTGACCACCCAGATGTTCGGACCGTCGTTTCACGCGAAGTAGTCAAGCTCATCGTGCTCGTCGGCTTCATTACCGGCCTTTTTCTCATGGGGGTATACGTCTTTCTTCTCTCACGAGGTCTTCCGGAAGAAGAGATTCGCACCATCATGTTCGCCGCGCTTTCCATAGAGGCGGTGTTTTCGGCCGTGGCGCTGAAGAGTTTTGGAACACCGCTTTGGAAACTCCCCATATTCTCGAATCCGTTCCTCCTTGTTTCGATCGCGGCGAGCCTGTTCATGCTTGGTGTTGCCCTGTTCGTCCCTCCAGTCCAAAAGCTTGTACACACGGTTCCGCTTTCATTTTCTGAACTGGGTCTCCTCCTTTGTATCGGACTCGTGAACCTCGCGACCATTGAGGTCGCGAAGTGGCTCGTCTTTATCCGTCCCTCGGTACATTCGGCCTGATGGCCTCAGTACTTCCTCGCCTCCGCTCGTCAGCACATCGGGAACAGGAGACGTTATAATGGCCACATGGATGTGCTCACGATAGGGGTAATCATCATTGTCCTCCTTATCCTCCAAGGGGTCGGGTTCTGGTTCTTTTTCAAGCGGAGCCAACAGGGAGAGCCGAAAGGGAACGACGGACTCGTGCTCCTCCAGCAGCAGATGCAGGAGCTGACGCGCACACTCGATACCCGCGTTTCAGAATCCTCGAAGCAGATGCAGGAGAGCGTGCATCGGCAGCTTTCGGAATCTACACGTATCATCAAGGAGGTCACGGAAGGCCTCACGAAACTCGACGAGACGAACCGGCAGGTCGTCTCATTCGCCGACCAGCTCCAGAATCTTCAGGACATCCTGAAAAATCCGAAACAGCGGGGCATCTTGGGCGAATATTATCTGGAAACGGTACTCAAGAACGTGCTCCCGCCAGGCGCTTTTCAAATGCAATACGCATTCAAGAACGGAGAAATCGTGGACGCCGTCGTGTTCGTGAAAGAGCGCATCATCCCGATTGACTCGAAGTTTTCGCTTGAAAACTACAACCGCGCCATCCAGGCGCGCGAGGAGAGTGAGCGCGAACAGTTCGAAAAAGCGTTCAAACAGGATTTGAAGATTCGTATCGATGAGACCTCGAAGTACGTGCGGCCTGAAGAGAATACGATGGAATTCGCCTTCATGTTCATTCCGTCTGAAGGCGTGTACTACGACCTTCTCGTGAACCAGGTCGGCGCGATGAAGACCACTACGCGCGACCTTATCGAATACGCGTTCGGTAAGAAGGTCATCATCGTCTCCCCGACCTCATTTCTCGCCTATCTCCAGACCGTTTTGCAGGGATTGAAGGGGATGCAGATAGAGGAACAGGCGCAAGAAATAAAGAAGCGGGTTGGGGAGCTGGGGAAGCATATCGCCGGATACGAGGAGTACTATCGCAAGCTCGGTACCGCGCTCGGCACTACCGTCTCACACTACAATGCGGCGTATAAAGAGCTCGGGAAGATAGACAAAGACGTCTACCGCATCGAAGGCACGAAAATCGGCATCGAGCCAACCCTCCTTGATAAACCTTCAATTGAAGAGGCATAAAACTTGCTTTTTAGGCCCCAAAACGGTAGATTCTAGGAACTCATGGAAGTAGCCGTGATAAAGACCGGCGGGAAGCAGTACGTCGTCTCGAAAGGGACGACGATTACGATTGAACGATTCCCCGAAGACAAGCAGGCCGGAGACAAGGTCGTTTTCAACGACGTGCTTTTCGTCGACAACGGCTCCGACACCACCATCGGCACGCCGGCCATAAAAGGCGCGGAGGTGAAAGGAACGATCGTCTCTTCGGGACGCGCAAAGAAGATAGACGTCGTGAAATACAAGGCGAAAAGCCGGTACTACAAGCGTCGAGGACACCGTCAGCCATTCCTCAAAGTGAAGATAGACGCGATTTCGTAATGCAAATCGGACGCTGGAGACATCAGGGCGTGGGCGGAGACTCCCATGGAAGACGTCCGCCTGCCGGCGGACAGAAACGTTCCCATCCGTACGGACGTCCGCACGGAGGAGCGGGACCCCGCCGCTTCGGTTCAGGGACGGGGTTCGGGGGTCGGAGCCGCTCATTTCGCGGCGCGCCGGGCTCGTTCGGAACGACCGAAGCGGAACTCGCCAAGTTCGTCAATCGGTCCATCATCACGGAAGAAGAGCCGGCAGGACCCTATGTGCCGGAGCACCGCTTTTCTGATTTTGCGATAGATGAACGTCTGAAGAAGAATATCGCCGCGCGGCGCTACGAACTCCCGACGCCTATCCAGGACCGCGCCATTCCCCACGCGCTTCGCGGAGAAGATGTCGTCGGACTCGCCGAAACCGGCACCGGGAAAACGGCAGCATTTCTCATTCCGCTCATCGACAAGGTGATGAAGCATCCGACCGAACGCGTCCTCATTATGGCGCCGACGAGAGAGCTCGCCGTCCAGATAGAGAAGGAGCTCGCGGGTTTCGCAAGGGGTCTTGGGTTCCGCGGCATGGTCGCTGTCGGAGGAGCGAACATCAGTTCGCAAATTTCCGCGCTTCGCCGCCGTCCCTCATTCGTCATCGGGACTCCCGGCCGTCTCAAGGACCTCATGGAGCGCGGCGAACTCACGCTCTCTGAGTTCGGCACGGTCGTTCTTGACGAAGCGGATAGGATGCTCGACATGGGGTTCATAGATGATATGCGTTTCATACTGGGAAAGATGCGGCACGAGCGGCATACCCTTTTCTTCTCCGCGACGATGGGCAGAGAGATTGAGCGACTTATCGGGGACTTTCTCACGAATCCCGCACGGATATCCGTCAAGACACGCGATACGTCCCGGAACGTGGAGCAAGATGTCGTTCGCATTCCTCGCGGAAAAGATAAATTTGAAGTGCTCGTTGAGCTCCTTGCTGCAGCCGATTTCAGCAAGGTTCTCATTTTCGGGCGGACGAAGCACGGTGTGGAGAAGCTCGCGAAACTGCTTTCGCGCCGGCACATCCATGCCGAATCCATTCACGGCAACAAGAGCCACAACGCTCGCATGCGAGCACTGGACGCATTCAAGCGCGGTCAGGTACAAGCTCTGGTCGCGACCGACGTTGCCGCCCGTGGCCTTGATATCCCCGCCGTTTCCCATGTCATCAATTACGACCTCCCCTCGACCTATGAGGACTACATTCATCGTATCGGCCGCACTGGGCGGCATGTACACAAAGGTAAAGCCCTCACCTTCATCGAACAACGGTAGCTTTTCATTATGGGTGGTTTGGAGTATCTTTTCTTCGAATGTTCCATCGTAGCCAAGGGAGGGGTACATGACCTTTGCGAACGGAAAACGACCGATACGACAATTGGCGGGTCACGAATTGGAGGTGCTTATGCCTCAAGTTGTGAGTCCGCTCTACAACTCTCGAGTTGCCGACGAGCTTGTGAGCGGAGGCGTACCGATTCTCATGGAGATATCCTCGTCGAGAGGCGAGTGCGCCTGGCATCCGCTTGCGAATTTACGCCCGGACGAGCCGATGGTGTGTCCCACCAAAGAACGGCTTGTGAAAACGGTCCGTTCCGATGGTGTGCGCTGGCTCGCACCACCGGGCGCCGAACTCGAAAGCGTCTGGATGTTACTTGGCTATCTCATTGAAGCTGGTCCGCTACCCGTAGCCATTTGCGCTCCAAAACCGGTGATTCTTGAGAAAGTCCGGTACATTGCATTTTGGGGAAGGATTGGAGGGCTATATCCGGACTGGGGGCTTCGTCTCATACGACACGATACCCACTCTCCGGAGAATTATGCTCGGTTTCGACGGGCGCAGTTGCTCGTATCGGAACCGATTGACTGAAAAACGGGCGCGGACGCGAATACTCGCGCCCGCTCTCATTATCTAGACCTCTTTCCGATTCTGGAAAGCGCCGCGGAGTGTTTCCACATCCGAGTATTCGAGCTCGGAACCGGTCGCAAGGCCGCGGCCGAGCGTGCTTATCTTTATGCTGCCCTGGAGCGGTGAAAGAAGTTCCCGCACGCGGTCGGCGGTATGTTCACCCTCCGAGGTTGCCGAGAGAGCAAGTACGATTTCCGAGAGTCCTTTTTTAACGCGCTTCTCCACCGCCTGTATGAGTTCCTTCTCACGAATTGCTCCTTTGCCGGAGAGGGTAAGAATGCCGCCGAGAACGAAATAGCGGCCCTTAAAAGCGCTGGCGCGTTCAACCGCAGAGAGGTCCTGATCTTTTTCCACGATCATGAGGACGGCGTTGTCGCGGGTTGTATCGGCACAGTGAGTACACAGGGGACCATTTTCGTTTGCGTAGCGCATGCATTCCGGACACTGGCGCACGTGTTTTCCAATATGCGTAACCAGTTTCGAGAGCTTCGCGCGCTCTTCCTCCGGAGCCGACAGGAGATGATAAACGAAGCGCTTTGCCTGTCGCGGCCCGATGCCGGGAAAGCGGGCGAACGCGGCCGCGAGTTCTTCAATTGTTTCCATAGGACTTCAGACGGTCAGTTACCTGTGGTACGCCGCCCCTCCTCCAGCGATAAGGAAATCATAGTCGCCTCGCATTACGCGAAAAGGGCAACTCGCTTCGCTCAAACACTCCCTTTTCGCTACTCGGCTCCTTGTTTTCCAGTCGCTTCCGGAGAAGCATATCCTCGGCAACATGCCCGTCTTCATAGAATCAAAATGCGTCAGCCAGCTCGCCATAGCCCGACTTATCGACCGGCAGGAAGGTTGCCCGCTTTTCGTCGAAGTAGAGCTCGATCTTCCCGGTGGGGCCGTTTCGGTGCTTTTCAATAAGGATTTCGGCGATACCCGGCTTATCGCTCTCGGGGTTCCGCTTATCGTCGCGATGGATGAACATGACAACATCGGCGTCCTGTTCGATTGAGCCTGAGTCTCGAAGATCCGAGAGACGCGGTTTGCCGCCGCGCTGTTCGACCGCGCGGGAAAGCTGGGAAAGGGCGAGGACCGGCACCTTAAGCTCGCGCGCCAGCGCTTTCAGCGACCGCGATATTTCGGTTACTTGCTGAACCATCGAATCCGAAGCTCGGGTCGTCGTGGGTGCCATGAGCTGGAGGTAGTCGACAACGATGAGCCCGATGCCTTTTTCGCGCGCAAGACGCCGTGCAACCGCGCGCATGGAAAGGATGTTATTGGCAGGCTTATCGTCTATGTAAATAGGGGCTTTCGACAAGCTCTCTAGGGCGTCCCGTATCTGATTGAAATCTTCCTCTGCATGAACAGCTCCGGTACGTATCTTCCATGCGTTCACTTTGGATTCAGCGGCAAGCATGCGGTCGACCAGTTGTTCGGAGCTCATTTCAAGAGAGAAAAGCCCCACCGGAACGCCGTGCTTCACGGCCGCGTTCCGCGCGATATCAAGCGCAAGCGACGTTTTGCCAATTGAAGGACGTGCCGCGAGTATCACTAAGTCGGAAGGATGGAGTCCCGAGAGGAGGTTATCAAGGTCGGGGAAACCGGTCGGCACGCCGCGAATGCCGCCCTTTTTCTTCGAGAGGGCCTCGATACGATCCCACGCATCGTCGAGCTTGTCCTTGATTGCCGTGAATTTGTGGATCATGGAAGCGTCGCCGATGGCATAAATCGTCTTTTCCGCGTCGTCGAGCACTTCATGCGTGTCGCGGCCGCCGTCGTGCGCTGATTCCGCAATACGGTAGGACGCGTCTATGAGGGAACGGAGGATGTGTTTTCTCGAAACGATATCCGCGTAGTGCCCGAAGTTCGCGGGCGACGGCGTGGATTGAACGAGCTCGGCGAGGTACGTTTTGCCGCCCGCTCGTTCAAGGAGGCCCTTGCCCTCGAGCCGTTCTCCGAGCGAGAGGAGGTCGATAGGTTCGCCGCGTGCGGCGAGATCCCGCATCGCATCGAAGATGATCTTGTGCTTCTCGGCGTAAAAGGAGTCGGCGCGTATGAGGTCTCCGACATCGTGGATGGATTCGGGCTTGAGGAGCAGTGCGCCGAGAAGCGCCCGCTCGGATTCCAAGCTTTGCGGCGGCACGCGGAGCGTGGGATCGTCCTTCATGGGTCCCACGGATTTTATCACTGATGCTTCCGCGTCAACAGCGTTCCTTCGGGCCCGTCTTCCACACGATATCCACTTTTCTCGAGACGCTCGCGAAGAGCGTCGGCTTTGGCGAAGTCCTTCGTTTTTCTCGCTTCATCGCGCTCTCTCACGAAGGAACGCACCTCATCCGGCAGCCTTTCCATATCCTGCGGAAGCGCGGTCGTCGGGGGCACGAGGAGAGAGAGTCCCAGAACGGCGTCTGCCGCTTCGATGACGCCGTAACGCTCTTTGGCGGATAGATTCTCATCGCGGAACGTCTCCCACAGGAGCCCGAGAGCCTGCGGCGTGGCGACGTCGTCATACAGTATGGCGCGCAGGCGTCTTTTTGCGTCACTATCCGCCGCCCGTCTTCCTGCTTCGACGGCAGTGTCGTGGCACGCTCTCCAGAGCCGCGAGAGCGCTTCTCCAGAGGCGGCAAGCGCATCCCATGAGAAGGAAAGGGGCGTGCGGTAGTGCGCCTGCAAGAAGAAGTATCGGAGAGCAAGCGGATGGAAGCCGCGTGAAATGACGTCTGAGAGCGAGAAGACGTTGCCAAGGGATTTCGACACCTTTTCTCCCTCCATCGTGAGAAAGGCGTTATGGAGCCAATACCGTACGAACGGACGTCCGGACACCGCCTCGGATTGGGCGATCTCGTTGGCGTGGTGGACTCCGATGTGATCCATACCGCCCGTGTGAATATCGATCTCGAGACCGAGCAGGGCACGGCTCATCGCCGAACACTCTATGTGCCAGCCCGGATTTCCGCGGCCCCAGGGCGAGTCCCACTGCTGGAGGTCGTTCTTCTTGGCAAAACGCCACAGCGCGAAGTCGTTCGAGTTTCGTTTTTCGGGGTTTGCTTCGACGCGCGCGCCGGTGCGTAGCTTCACGTTCTCCAATCCGCCGAGTTTCCCGTAGCCAGGGAACCGGCTGATGTCGAAATAGATTCCCTCACTCGTCCGATACGCGAGCCCCTTTTCCTCCAGAGTCTTTACCATGGCGATCTGCTCGTTGATATATTCGGTCGCGCGGGGGAAGAGGATGTCCGCGACGTCGATATTAAGCGCGCCGACGTCTTCAAGGAACAATTTCGCGTAGCGGTCAGCAATCTCTTCGGGAGTCCGGCCTTCGCGCTTCGCTCCAACAGCCATCTTGTCTTCGCCTTCTTCGGCGTCTCCCACCAAATGCCCGACGTCGGTGATGTTCATGACCCGCCGTACCCGATATCTGGCCGAGAGGAGAATCCGCGCCACGATATCGGCAAAAACGAACGAGCGTAGGTTTCCAAGATGTACGGGGCCGTAGACAGTCGGGCCGCACGAATACATCGTGACGAGCCCTCGCTTGAGCGGCGTGAAGAGCTCTCGTTTGCCGGAGAGCGTATTCGTGAAAAACACGGAAGCCGCATCGGTCCGTTCCGGGGGTCTCGCTAAGCGTCTTCCGAATGGCCACATACGCAGCTTCATACTACCGTTTCGCGCTCCTTTTTACAGCCAGCGTTTTCTTCTGACGATGAAGAAGGCGAGGAAGCCCGAGATGACGATCATCGAGCCGAGGATAATCCAGAACGCACCCGGCTTGTCGACCAGGGGCGTATCGGCGGCGCCCATCTGGAACAGGGCGGCGATGAGCGAGAGCGGGAAGGCGATGAAGGTGATGACGGTGAGCGTCTTCATGATCTCGTTCTGGGATGCGGAGAGGAGAGAGTCGTTCGTGTCGCGCAGCTCAGTCGCCGCGGCGCGGTAGGAAGCAACGAGCGCGGCAAGGTACCCGCGTTCCGCTTCGAGATGTACGGCGTGGTCCGCAAACCCTTTTCCGAAAAAGGAGGACCCGGATAATGAGGCAAGGAAGGCGGAGAGAGGTTCGTCGTGGCGCGCGAGCGCCGTCTCGAACCGAAGGAGGACGCGTGCGGTCTCCGAAATGGTCCGGACCGTCTCGCGCTCCTTGCCGGCGAATACGTCATGCTCGAGCCGCTCGAGGATGTGAGCCGCGTGCTCGACCTCGCTTCTCATCGCGCCGTGGAGCCGTCGCATCACGCGCTCGACGAGAACGGCGGCTTTTGCGGGGTGTGCGGGAAGCCCGAGGAGCTCCTCCGCCTCGAATATCTTATGCAGGTTGTGGATTGATTCGATGGTTTCGTACCTGACCGTGATGAGGAATCGCTTGCCGACGATGAAATCGACTTCCTGATTGCGCGCGCCGCCCTCGGGAAGCGATGCGGGGAAATGGAGGATGAGATAGACGTAGTCAGGGAAGGGAATGAAGAGCGGATAGGGCGTTGGCGCAATCACTTCTTCGCCGATGCGGGCGTCGATTGCGAATTCCTCGAGCAGGAACTGCAGCTCTTCGCGGGTCGGGGACTCCACATCCACCCACACGACCCTCCCGCGTTCGTGGCGCGTCATCATGCGTACACCATAGCACCGTTCGCTTCGCTTTTTGGGGCGGGCGTGTCGATAACGGCGTGATACAATGCGCCCACCATGGGAGACAATGCGGAATCGGCGCACGGCGGCGCGCGCCTCGTAAAGTTCGCCTCATCGCTTGCGGGCGTCGCGGTGCTCGCTTTCGTGCTCGGCGTATCCGTCGGCGCAAAGGAAGGAACGAGCGTCTTCGCCTACATCCCGCTTCTGGGGGACGGTCTCTCCGCGACGCCCGACGATGCAGCGAATCTCGCGCCTTTCTGGAAGGCATGGAATACGCTCGAAGAACGCTTTGTCGCGACGCATGCCTCGTCAACGCCGCCATCCTCGAAAGAGCGCATATGGGGAGCGATCGAAGGACTTACTACCGCGTATGGAGATCCGTATACGGTCTTCCTGCCGCCCGAGGACGCGAAGATATTCGAGGAGAACGTGAACGGCAATTTCGAGGGTGTCGGCATGGAAATCGGGATGCGCGGCGGTCTTCTCACTATCATCTCTCCCCTCAAGGGCACGCCCGCTGAACGCGCGGGACTTCATGCCGGCGACGGCATTCTCGCCATAGATGGGGAACCTACCGACGGCCTTTCGGTCGACGAAGCCGTGAAGCGCATCCGGGGTCCCCGCGGCACCACGGTCTCATTCTCGCTTCTTCGTGAGGGTGAGAGCGTGGAGATAGACGTCGTGCGTGACGTCATCAACATTCCCGTCATCGACCACTCGTTTGACCGGATGACCGGCATATACACGATAGCGCTCTACAGTTTTACGGGGAGCTCCGTCCCGCTCTTCGACGAGGCGCTCGGGGACCTTCGCGCGTCAGGCGCGAAGAAGCTCATACTCGATTTGCGCGGAGACCCGGGCGGCTATCTCGAAGCGGCCGTCGACATCGCGAGCCGCTTCCTGCCCGGAGGAGCCGTTGTTGTGACCGAAGACTATGCGGGCAAGCAGGAGAACGTGGTGCACCGCTCCCGTGGCGCAGGCGGCGTTCCGGAGGGTATGGACATTGTCGTTCTTATCGACCAAGGCTCGGCCTCGGCGTCCGAGATACTCGCCGGAGCGCTCCGCGACCATGAGCGTGCGACCCTCATAGGCACGCCGTCCTTCGGGAAAGGCTCCGTACAGGAACTCGTCGAGATTGATGGCGGCTCTCTCAAGATCACGGTCGCGAAGTGGCTTACGCCTTCCGGACGCTCCATTTCAGACGGCGGGCTCACGCCGGATATCGAAGTAGAGCGGACCGTCAAAGACGCGAATGCGGGTGCCGATCCTCAGAAGAACCGAGCGGTTGAGTATCTTCGGATGGGCAAGTAAGCCGTTGGCTTTCTGCCGGCGTTCGCCTCGCATGAAGACAGGAGCGGCGTGTCTTGCGGTTCGACTCGCTTCACAGTAGGATGGCGTGACTATGAAGATCGTACTCACGAAAGACGTGAAAGGTACGGGGCGTGCCCACGAAGCCATCGAGGTACGGGACGGGCACGCTTTGAACTTCCTTATTCCGAAGGGGATGGCTGTTCCCGCGACCCCCGCTGCTCTCAAGAACGCCGAGTTACGACAGAAACGAACGGAAGAGCAAAAAGTTCTAAGCGCGAAGCTTGTGGAAGAGCGTCTCGCCGCTCTATCGGACACGCCGGTCGTGATCCGCAAAAAAGCAAATGAACAAGGACATCTCTATGATGCAGTTGACGCGAAAGATATTGCGGAGGCCGCAGCATTGCCTGTCGACGCCATTCGCATTGAAAAGCCGTTCAAAGAACTCGGAACGCACGATGTTCCCGTTTTAGTAGGGGAGGGGTTCGGAAAGTTCTCCATCACGATAGAAACTGAGTAAAAAAGAACGCCCCGAGAGGGGCGTTCTTTTTAGCGCACTTCGACGACTTTCTTTCTGAAAATCTTTCCGTCGTAGCCGGTTTTGCGCCGCTCGCGGAAGGAAACGATGCCGGAAGCCATCGCGTAGAGCGTATGGTCGCGGCCAACACGGACATTTTTACCAGCCTCCACTTTCGTTCCGCGCTGGCGGACGATGATCATGCCGGGAGACGCCTTTTCGCCGTCAGCGAGCTTCACCCCGAGATATTTCGGGTTCGAATCGTTGAGGTTCTTTGTTGAGCCGCCAGCTTTTGTTGATGCCATGGTGGTATATTGGTGGCGATGACTATAGCCCAGATGCGAGAGAAGGGCAAGCTCCTCATTGCCCGGGTTCCAAGTGACGTTCTGGTCGTCGCCATCCTCGTCCTCTCGTCAGTCGCTTCCTTCGGACTCGGCGTCCTTGCGGCGCGCGGGGAAGGGAACGGGGACGAGGTGCTCCGAATAGAGGAAGTTCCGATGACGGCAGGAGCGTCCATCCCATCATCGCAAGCAGCTGCGGCTGGTAGCGCGATGGAATCAGCGATGCCTTCCGGCGGGCAGTACGTTGCCTCGAGAAACGGGACGAAATATCACTTGCCGTGGTGTGCAGGAGCGAAAAGCATCAGCGAGCAGAATAAGATTTGGTTCGCCTCGAAAGAGGACGCCGAAGCGGCGGGCTATACGCCTACGTATCTCAACTGTACGGACATCGTGCT
>Ga0209541_10011253_pt1 | contig 14039 bp, 18 predicted proteins | sample RifCSPlowO2_01_FD_184027 | JGI IMG/M metagenome (GOLD analysis project Ga0209541, IMG submission 184027) | Groundwater microbial communities from Rifle, Colorado - Rifle CSP2_plank lowO2_0.1 (SPAdes) (version 2) | ecosystem: Environmental > Aquatic > Deep subsurface > Groundwater | place... | reverse complement strand
ATAATATCTCCATCTATCCTCGGATCTTCCCAATTCATAACTTCTCCTTCTGCTTCTCCAACAGGCAGATTAAAATCTGGCTGCCTTTCAAACACACCATTCCTATTCGACTTCACCACTACCAAAACATTCCTATCTGGAATTTCCGGGGAAACGTCTGGCCTCCAAACTGCCCGAGTGATAAAATAATCAGCCTCACGAGTAGGATAAACCGCAGAATTAAAAACCGCCCATTCTGGGTTTAGAACTCTTGGCTTATTTATTAGTTGAAATGAATTAAAAACCACCGAATCTGGCGGAGATGGCCTCCCGACCAGAGATCGACTCTCTTTCCAATTAAAAGATGATGGCGCAGGCTTAACTTCAACATCCATTTAATTTTTATTAGGTGCTAATTACAGTTTTCACGAAAACAAGCCTAATGTCAAATAAGAGCAGATTATACACCACAAAAAAACTAAAAACAACTATAGGGTGTCAAACATAGGCAATCGATTTTGAACCCCTGAAAGTAAAGTCGCGAGCAAGCGATGTATCTTGAACTGCTGGTAGAAAGTATACTACGAAGCTGGAAGAAGCCTCAAATCGACCTGCAAGACCTTAATCTATCAAAAGAAAACTATCTACAAGGTTACAGCGAGGCTGGATTTACTTACCTTTACTAATCAGGAGGATTACCTTTGAACTAAAGTTAAGTTCTCACGTATTATTTTTTATTCTTGTTCTTATAAAACCACTCGTATATACCTAAAAGCCAACTTGCAGTGTAAGCGAAACTCACAAAGAATATACCCCATTGATGATTTAAATAAGATGTAATGTACCAAAAAGGTTGAGCCAGCAATCCAAGCATGAAACCCCACTTGTTTCTCTTGGCAATCAAAACAATAGAACTTACTCCAAAAATAAAGATTGCTACTTGTGAAATTGTGTCCCACATAAAATTATAATAACACCATACACGTTCTCAAAGATATTTTGTGTTTAACTGTTTCTACGATATTTTTACGCAAAATCAGCTATAATCACCAACAATGGAAGATACAAAGAATACCCAAGCGCTAGAACAGTATGCAGTCAGTCCTGAAAATTCTCGGATTCGTGCAGAAATTTGGAGTGATTTTGTTGGCTGGGATAATAGAAGACGTGGGGAGAATGGCTTTCTTACTAAGCAACTAAAAGAAGGTGGCAGGCACAAAGTTCTAGATATAGCACTTGGAGATGGTGTAGATACAATCTTTCTTTTACAGCAAGGTTATGAAGTATCGTCAAATGAGGTCGACTCGGCTTTCAGACAAAAAGCAATAGCCAACGCCAAAGAAGTTGAATTGACTATACAACCTACTGCTGTGGATTGGAGGGAATTGGCTACTGCTTACCCTGCAGGCTCTTTTGACGCTGTAATTTGCATGGGTAATTCGCTTACTTGTTTGTTTGGCAAAGATAACCAACTCAAGGCACTAGAGGCAATAAAAGCTGTATTGAAGCCGAATGGCGTACTAATTCTAGATGAACGTAACTATCAAAGGATAATTGATAACCGAGAAGACGCTCTAGCGGGTACGTTGCACTCATCAGGTAAGTATCTATATACAGGTACTGACAAAGTCAAAGCGAGATTCGTAGAAGTAAATGACAACATTGTACTCGTTGAGTATGCACACCGCGAGAGTGGCAAGAAAGCATACTACAAAATCTTTCCATTTAAGAAGGGTGAATTACAAGATTTGCTGGAATCAGCTGGTTTCAAAGGTATAAAAAGATTTAGTGATTACACAGAAGGCGATAACCCAGACGCAGATTTTTTTGAGTACGTTTGCGTGAAGTCAAAGTAAACTTTCTTTGACTAAGATTCGGATATATATTATTAAGTTCTACAGTCGGACTGCCTGTATAATACTTTTATGAGTGTTAATAAAAAATCGATACTTAATACTCTGTCCAAAATCCACAATAAATTCAGAAAAAGGAGAATGCGAGGCTCTGACATCTTTTTTGTAGGGGAAGACGATGACGAACCCGTAGGTAAAATGACGGATTTGTTGTCTTCTGTCGACCCTAATTCGCGGGACGCAGGCGACAACGAGCATAGCATTAGTGATGGCAGTGGCGGAAGAATTGAATTAGAACTCGACGACGAAAACATTAAAAAGAAGTAAGGACTATAGTTTTCGCAACACATTGCGGCAAGAAAAGTTGGGCTCAATGGTAGAATTGGACAATGGAAGATACTCCGAATATCCGTAAAAAAGAGGAGTTCGAGGCTTTTATAGGCGCTCTAGAAGGCAGTTCTGTTGCACATTGGAAGGATATAGCGGAAGCGGTAGGCGTAGACAAAGATACTATCACAGAATGGAAAAAACACCCCAGAGCCAGAGAGACACGGATTAAAGGCATTCAGTACGCTTTTACCCAGATGGAGCATGCCGGAAAGAATGACTGGCGTATGTGGGAAACGAAACTAAAAATGTTAGGAATAAATAAGGACAATGTCAAAGAATATGCAGACCCCGAAGAGGGCGAGGGAATAAAAAAAATAGAGCAAATCGTCGACCAAATGCTAGGAATCTATGAAGGAATCCACGAAAAAGAAGCCGAGTCTACAAGCCAAGCGAACCAAGTTTTAGGTTAGAAGTAATAATTCTTAAACCTCCCCACAGAATTATTAAATTATGGAAGAAGAATTTGATTTCACAAAACTAAAGTACGTACTCTACGTTAGGAAATCTACTGACGACCCTCAGAGACAAATCCGCTCTATAGACGACCAAATTTTTGAATGCATGGAACTAGCCAGTAGGCTTGGCTTGAATGTCGTTAATAAAAATAAACCCCTAGTAGAGACTAAATCAGCAAAAAAACCTGGAAAAAGGCCGATATTCCGACAAATGCTAAACGACCTTAAAAAAGGCGTTTATGACGGAATACTTGCATGGAATCCAGACAGGCTTTCGAGAAATATGCGAGAAGGCGGCGAGATTATCGACATGGTAGACGAAGACCAGATTAAAGACCTTAAATTTGTTACCCACACGTTCTCTAAAGACGCTAATGGCAAAATGTTGCTTGGTATGGCTTTTGTGCTTTCAAAACAATATTCTGACGATTTATCACAAAAGGTAACCAGAGGGGTTAGAAGAAGTTTTGCTGAGGGGAAAACGCCCACCCCAAAACATGGTTACACGAAAGACGAAAACGGTTTATATCGACCTGATGGGCACAAATTTGAACTAATGGTTAAAGCGTGGGAACTCAGGACGGAAGGAACTTCACTCGAAGAAATAGCTGAATTTCTTAACAAAAACGGCTATAGCAGGAAAACAAAAACTGGAAGGACAATACCTATGACAAAACAAATTCTTACTGATGTGTTCAAAGACCCTTTTTATTACGGGATACTTGTATTGCAAAAGACAGGTGACAAGGTAGATTTGAGAATAATAAACCCTAATTTCCAACCTGCAATATCCGAAGAAATTTACAACAAAGTACAAAGTCTTTCATTCAGACGTATCAAGCCCGCTAAGCCCCACAAGACAGCTTTCTACCCCCTCAGAGCACTGCTTAGGTGTTCTTTTTGTGGAGGCAATATGTACGTTGCGCCATCTACTGGCGGTTTCAAACCATATCTTTATGCACGCTGTGATAATAAACCTTGTGATAGAAAGAAAAAGTCTATCAGAATGAAGATTATTTTTGGCTTTATTTACGACTTTCTTGAAAGTGGACTAAATTTCACCAAAACCGATTACGACAACTATTACAAGAATACAGTAAAGCTGAGTGACTCTCGAAGAACGAAACTCGCAGTAGAAATGCACAGTAAGCAAGCAGTATTGAAACGTGCGGACGGAGAAATCAAAGAACGCTCACTAGGAATAATAAAACTTGATAAAAACTCCGAAATCTGGAGAGCAAACGAAAACAGAATAAACGAACTTGGAATGCAAAAAGCTGCGGTTGAAACTGAAATAAATAATATAAAATCTCAGTTTACTAATCCTGAGGAAGACAGGCTAAGTCTGGAAGATTTCTTGAACTTGTCGAAAAATGCTGCTGTGATAGTAAAATCGGCAAATGCTTTAATAAAAGACCAAATTTGCCGTTTAATATTCTTGAACTTATGCGTTGATGAGACGAAAGTCTTGTCCTACCAGCTTAAAGAACCTTTTGCCACCCTTATAAAACAGCGTCAAAAGTCATCTAGTCGGGGAGAGAGGACTCGAACCTCCGGCCTCGCCGTCCCAAACGGCGCGCTCTAGCCAACTGAGCTACTCCCCGAGATTACCTATCAGTATTTTCTTAATATTGTTGCCTACGCCATACTTATAAAATCCTTTCGCTCTAGCCTCACCCAAAGGTTGATGGTCCTCTGGACCAAGCTACTCTCCGCAAATTTAAATTATAGCTTAATACACTCTTCCATTCAAAAAATTGCTTCACTGGTATACAATATTGCGAATCCTAAAATGAGTACCGAACGAAATATTGGTATTTATGCACCAGGTCAAAATGCCAGAGAAAATTTTGGTAACTATGGTATTGATCTTCAAGCACCTGAAATACGCAGGCTTTTTGAGGCTGCATCTGAAATCTCAGGCGAGAACATTTTTTCATTTTTAGAAGAAGATCCAGAATATAAATTATACCTGTCTAGGTACGCACAAGTCTTTGTACTTACAACATCTATTGCTTATTGGCAAATGATTTTTGAAAAATTGCAGCAGGACCTTGAAACCCCTCAAATAATAATAGCCGGACACAGCTTAGGAGAATATACTGCACTAGTAATTGTGCAATCACTTGATTTTGAGCAGGCCACAAAGCTTGTAAACTTACGCGGTATTCTCTTGGATGAAGAATCAGGGAAACATCCTCAAACTATGCTTGTAATTAACGGTCAATCACTTGCAGAAGTGGAGGAGATATGTAGTGAAAGCAATGCAGAAGTTGCTAACGAAAATTCCGACGAGCAATTCGTGATAGCGGGACTCGTCGAAAGTATTAAAGATGCCGAAGAGCTAATTAAAAAATGCTACCCGCAAAGAAACACCAAAACAATTAGGCTGCCTATTCGAGTCGGTTCTCACTGCTCGCTTGAAAAAGGACCAGCACAGGAGATGGCAAGACAATTGGAGATTGAGGAAATTAAAGACCCGAAATTTCCTTTTATTGCTAACGCAACAGGTGATTATGTCAAAACTGCCCAAGATGTAAAAACACATCTTATAGACCAACTCACAAATCGGGTATTTTGGCGTCAAACTATCCGTAAAATGTTTAGCTTTGGCGTGAGGGATTTTTACGAAATAGGCCCGCAAAATATCCTCACTAAGCTCACTCAACGAATTGCTAAACGAGATGGATTAGAAAGTGAAGTAAGCACTCTCTCTACAAAGCAAATCCTGCAGCAATTAAAGTCAGAAACCTGATAACTCTTTTGTGACCCGCACAGGATTCGAACCTGTAACCAATAGCTTAAGAGGCTACTGCTCTACCATTGAGCTAGCGGGCCCTTCGTCGTAATACTCCTCAGGGTAAACCCTCTATCAAATTAAGCTTTTTATCTCTTCTCCACCCTTTAATTTCCCTCTCTCTTATAGCGGCAGTTATTTTATTTTTTGATATCTCTTGATGAACAAGAGTAACAGGTAGTTTACCTAATAAAGATTTAGCCCCGATTTTACTGTTGTGCTCTAAAATCCTTCTTTTTAGATCGGTAGTTATACCTGTGTAAAGACTGCCATCAATACATTTGACAATATAAACGTACCAAGACATAACAGCGTTTACGCTGAATTCAGCGTAGCTGAATGAAGCGCGCCTGGAGGGATTCGAACCCCCGACACCTAGTTCCGAAGACTAGTGCTCTAATCCACTGAGCTACAGGCGCTTATACAATGGTAATTTTAACACAAACTGAAGCTGCTGAATAACAAACTGAGGCTATAATTCTTCGCCCACGTCCAATTCCTTAACACCCTCTTCATCTCCGTGAAGTCCGACTTTTTCCAGTTCTTCATCAATGTCCGGCGATTCAGAAGAAGTTGCGTCGCCGGAAAACGGGTTTTCTTCTCCGGCAACCGAAGGTGGTTTTTTAGGATCTTCGTCTTCTGAATATAATTTATCGTCGTTGTTTACCATTTAGTGAATTATTCTAAATATAAAATCTGATTGAATCAAGATGGCAGATTAGGCTAAAATATTGAGACTTGGCCTGGTGGTGAAACCGGTATACACGTCAGACTTAAAATCTGATGGCTGAATAAGCCGTGTGGGTTCGAGTCCCACCCAGGCCACAAAGGATAACTATGAAAGGACGAGAAGTTTATCTCTTCGAGCCTGAGCCTTAGAGCCCAAGGCCTGATCCGCACTGTTGGAGAAGGAAGTCCCACCCCCGGCACCGCTTCAAACGCGGTTAGCCAAGTTGGACTTGGCACAAAATCACAAATCCAGCTCCGGATGATCGAGAGTAATCCCGTATTTCCCAAACGCATAGTCCAAAAGCAGCGCCATTTCCCCACGCCTATCCTCAGATCCCAAGATAACTGCTAGCAATTTCTTACCGTCATTTTCAGCATAAGTCACCAGACACCAAAGGGCATCCCAGGTAAAACCCGGCTTAATCCCTTTCACTCCGGGATAGCTTGTCAAAAGATTGGTATCGTTATAAAGGAGATACTCTTTATGGTTATTTGTTGCCGCAATATATTTTTCATAAGTTGAAGCGATTTTGCGAAATTCTGGGTGATTTTCCCAAGTATAGCGGGCGATTGTTGCCAAATCATGGGCAGACGAGTATTGTTGAACGCCATCCTCGTCAAGCCCTGTTGCATTAATAAATCTAGTATCGACAAGACCTAATCTTCTTGCCATTTCATTCATTATCTGGGCAAAACTGTCTTCACTTCCAGCAACGCCCTCGGCTATTGCAATAGCTGCATCGTTTCCCGAAACCAGCATCGCCCCGTACAAAAGCTCTTCAAGCGTCAAACTTTCTCCGGCTGTTAATCCCATAACATTTTCACCAATGCTAGCAGCGTTTTCGGAAACAGTGAAAGAGTCGTCAAGACTAGCATTCTCAAGCGCGACTAACGCCGTCATTATCTTGACTGTGGAAGCGACGGGTAAGTGCTCATCTGCATCTTTGGCAAAAATAACCTCGCCAGTGTCATAGTTAACAACTAGTGCCGATTTTGCACTAACATAAAGATCTTCAGAATTTTTTTTCTCCCAACCGGCATTCGTTTTAGGAAACCAATTGTTAACAATTTCAATACCCGATTTTTCGCCAAAAACATTGGCAACAGAAGTAACTCTCTCCAAATTTTCTTTGTTATAAACAAAATAGAAGCCGGCAGAAAACAAAAGTGCAATTGTCAAAAGAAATAAAAATATCCTCATGTGATAATTTTAACCCGCGCGGTGGTAAAACTCACGACCTCGACTTAAAAAAACAAAATTGATAGAATTATTACGCGTTGCGGGATCATCCTTTTGATGCGGGATCGTCTAATGGTAGGACAACAGCCTTTGGAGCTGTTTATCTAGGTTCGAATCCTAGTCCCGCAGCATATCTTGACGATACTTGGGTATAAGGAGAACGTCATAAGGTTCTTTGAACCTAAAGTCTAACTTGCCATCTTTTAAAGTTAGGTTCTTACCAAGATCTAAAATTAAATCTCTTTTTTCTTCCAGAGTTCCTTTGTCTATTGTTTCTCTGGCTGAAAAAGCATTGTTGATATATTTGGTACAAAGTTCCAACCAGACATCAGCAGAGTTATCGTTGTCATTCAATTTATCTTTAAATCCCTTTTTCTCTTTAAGCACCTCTGCCTTTTGTTCTAAAAATTCCTCTTTTGTTAGCTCCTCATTTGTTCTCATTTTAATGAGTTTGTTGATTTCATTCCTTTTAGCTGTAAATTGATTTTGCAAATAGCGTAGTCTTTTTGTTAGCTTTGTGCTTACTTCCTGATGTTTTGCCTTAAATAGATCTATACCCAATTCCCAATCCTCTTGACTGATAGAAATTCTCTCAAAATTGTCCAGAAGTAAATTTTTAAGCTTTTTACCCGTAATTGCCTTTTGGGAGCAATTACCCCTCCTGTGTGTACAGTTGTGGTAGGTGTAAATGGCTGTTCTGTCCGTTCGCTTGTAATACTTCGTCTTAACTGTAGTAGTAATCTGGCAAGCACAGTCCCCGCAGAGGATTAGGCCATTGTATGTATGTTCCCAAACCTTGATTTTGGGCTTTGAGCGCCTCTGTAGGGCTTCCTGAACATCATCATAAAGTTGCTTGGTAATCAGGGGTTCATATTCGCCTTCAAAAAGTTCTCCATTGTGGTAAAAATACCCGTAATAGGTTGGAGATTTTAAGATATTGTGGAGGTGGCTTTTGCTCAACATCTTGGCTTTTTTGGTTCTTAATCCCATTTCGGTAATTTTTTTAAGGATCTGATTTAGCGACATTCCACCTCTTGAGGCCATTTCAAAGCAATTAACTATCAATGAGGCTTCAAACGGGTGTGATCTCATATGTCTTTGACCTCTTTCCCCATAACTCTCATAACCGATAGGTGCTGGTCTGGGATATTCGCCTCTCTCACACTTATGTTCTAAGCCTCTCCTAACATTTTGGCTCAAATTTCGGGAGTATTGATTTGCCATTCCAAAGTGGATTTGAAGTATTAGATGGTCGGAGTCTTGGGTATAGACATCACCAGTTGATGTTCTTATCTCTTTTAATATCCCATCTTGAAGCATTTGAAGGACAATACCTCCTTCTTCCGGATTACGGCAAAGCCTATCGGGTTTCCAAGTTAGGATTGCATTTGCCCTACCAATTCTAATGAGATCAATCATTCTATCAAAATCAGGTCTGTTGTGCGGTTTAAAAGCAGAACGTGATTCTTTTATTCTGTATTTAACATTCAGTCTTTCTCTTAAACGATATTTTTCTGCCTCTGCGTTTTGATCTTTAATCGAAAGTGCCTGTTTCTCTTTAGCTTCGGAGGATTTTCTTGAGTATCTAATAAAAGTTAAGTTAGATTTTATATTTTCCATCTTAATCTATTCTGATTATGTTATTTTTGCACACTTTTTGCAATTCCTATCCCTCAAAGAACCTCCACCCATTTGGGCAGAGGTTAAATTTACATGACTTATTAGCCAGCGATTAGCAGTAGTAATTGGCAATTGAATTTCTTCACAATAAGACTGCCACATAGTCCAGTAACCTTATAAGAAGAATAACTTTATATTTTATTTATCCAGTAACTATATAGTAACTGTACCTCTAATGTTACTGTTTATTCTATTGCTCTGCTAATCTCATCAAGATTTATGTTTTCAGAATCATCATTCTTACTAATATCTCTTATTTTTACAAATGAGTCATAGATTTTTGACTCTAATTCAAACCACTTTTGCTTATCTTCAAAAAAAACGAATTGATATGGACGCCCATATGGCATAATCGTGGGAGGTTTAACATTTATAGCTTCTTGTAATCGCTCATTAAAAACTCTGCTTCTCCAAATTTGAAAGCCCTTGATTGTCACAAACCCAAAATATGTAGTTTCAATTGATATAGTGGCATTAGCCAATAAGTTATTTGAAGAATTTTTTAAAATGATCGTTATCCTTACATCTTCGTTTTTCATATTATGGTTATGCTACCTTTGGGCAAATAATCTGTCTTTTAAAGAACGTATGCTGTCGTTATAGATTTTTGCCGGCACAATCAGATCCCCATTCCAGTACTCATCGGCTATCTTTTTTACATTACTACCCTCAAAGACGAACCAATAAAATTCTCCCTGATTTTCTAGTCTTAACAGCTTCACGTTTTTTGTAACCAATGCTCCGGCTTCCCCCAAATCCTTTGTCCTATACTCCATCTATCCTCCTTTTAAATTTGAGGAAATGTTCAATAAACGAAGCTAGATTATTAGCGATGGTGATAACTTCTTCTTCAGAAAGAGCCCGTTTATATCGGGGTTCATAGGAGTTGCGGATTCTAGCTTTTAATTCTGCGGTGAGCCAAGTTTCTCTTTCTTTTTGTACTTTACTTTCCATGTTTTTCTCAAGTATCGTTTTTGATGAGAAAAATTGAAAAGTTTAGTGATAAGTCTTTTGAGGCTAAAAATAGTACTCTAAAATTTTACTTATAAGTTATGCCCAAGTAATTCGAGGCTAAATTTGATAGTTTTGTAGAAAGTTAGTTCAGCTTTAGTAGTTGGTATTCAGATTCGATACCCCAGCCACCCTTATACAATTTGATAGTACAACCAATTTTTTCAATTTTTTTCTTTACAGTACTTTTCAGTTGTGATAACGCTTTTCGTTTAGTATCTTTACTCAATTCATTTAATGTATGTTTTTCCATGTCTCCAAGTTTTCTTATCAGTTCAGCTTCTTTACCTACTAATTTACATAATTTTATGATCCCTTTTATAAACTTCTCCTTTTGCTTTTTCGTAAACTTTGGTGTGTCATCTAACTCCATAGTTTTCTGCGCCTTAACTTCGTACGTTTTTCTGATTTTTTTTAAATTATCTAAATCAACTTTTTTAAACATATAGACAACACCTTGAGCATATTCAGTAACAGTTCCGTTAAAATTCTCAAAACATCTCTTGTCTTGCAATCTTGATAAAAAAGAGTCAAGTAGATCGCGATTCTCAAAGTTAAAATCGTAATAACGGATATGCAAGATTCCTGCTTTTGTGTATTCGATAATCAGGTCAATTGCGTGAAGATACTTGTCCTTACTGGATTTTAAAATTCTATCATGTCTAGCCTTAATTCTAAGCCTTCTATCTTCACGATCTTGCTCTTTACGACGTATCGCTTCATCTCTAGCCTTTATCTGTAGAACTTCTAGAAGCTTTTCAGTTTTGTCTGAAATTACAGGTATAGAATGAAATCTCAGCTTGCCAGATGATTTATTCTTCATTTACATTTAATCTCAATCTTCGAGGCTATTATATCAGGATGATTTCAGCTTACAAATGCCTGTTATTTGTCTGTTATTAGGCGCGGTAACAGGTTTTATATTTTCCCTGTTTCTTTACTGTTTTTTAGGATTTTAAGAAGATTCTTGGTTACTGTTTGTTTGTAAGCTATTTGTGATTGCGCCACCTAAAATAGCAATTACTTTTTCTCCACTTACTGATACATTTGGGTTCAACTTCCCCTTAATTTTATACGCTAGCGCTAACGCGGCTAGTTGAGCGCGTCTGTCTGGTGCTGAATAGTATAAAAAAGTTTTTGCACCAGTTCTTCCTACAATATAAGCAGTCCCCGAATAGGACACCAATTTAATCATTTTTTCTAAAACTTCATCCGGAACATCATCTTCAAAAACCAACTTATCGCTGACAGTCGCATCAAGAAGCTGTATGTGTTTACTTATAAGGTACTCATCGTGCAAATATTTCTTCATTAGTTTTTGCCAGCTTTTTGATTTTGTTAGCTTTTGCGGTGTCTTAGCCGTAGCAGGAGAGTATCCTGCATCTCGCATAGCTTGACTGATATTTCCACCATTTTCCACCATTTTTGAGGCCGCCAACCTTTGTCTAAATGTCATAAGTACTACTGTAATTCTACCTCACAATTGTCTATTAACAGAAGTTATGTTATAAAATTCACAAAATTAGCATTGCCTAAACCTTACAGAAATGTAGGGCATGGCAATAAAAATCCTACACAAGGGGCGAGAACTCCTCGTCATATTTACCTTGTGTAGGTCACCACTCGAAAGGGTGGCGGTTAGTTCCGTAAGGGCTAGCAGAGTGGCGGGGAGTTTTTACATGTTCAAGAAAACACCGATTAAATTTATAGTAATTTTTATTCTTCTAATTATTTTTGTACTTATTTCATCTGGTGCTTTTTATTGGTTTCAGATAAGACCGGCAGGGATAAAACATGACTGCTCTTGGATTACTACCCATCACGACAAAACTCCTGCAAAACCCGCAAAAACGGAAGCTGAAGTATTTATCGATAGCAAACTAAGTAAAGAGGAGTTTGAGAGGGCGCTAGGGCTCGCAAGAGGCGAAATTAAGCCAAAAAGTAGTACAAGAGCAGAAGATATAGTTGAATATAGACGTCTTTCTTCTGCTGGTCAGGAAATGATTAGGCAAATGCAGGGATCTCCTGAGATTCCTGCCAGTGACGAGACAAGACAAGCAACAGATGAGGAATACAAGTTTTGTCTACGCGATAAAGGTTTATGAAACATATGTTAAGCAATTAAGGTTAAGATTGAGATGGAGATAAAGAAAAATCGTTTTTTAGTAATTCTGCTCGTCAATTTAATTTCTCTAGCCATAGCAGTAACTCCAGTTCATGCTGTCGATTTTACCCTAAAAAAACTAAAAATTGGTGCGAAACTAAAAGCATATAGGATTCCGAATAAAGATAATTGCGATATTAGGGTCCCTAAGCAATATTCGACAATTCAGGCCGGCATTGAGGCCGCCAATTCAGGAGACCTAGTATGTGTGGCAAAAGGTAATTATGACGAAAATGTACTAGTTAATAAATCTATTATGCTTTCCGGTAAAGGTGTTAAAAAGTCAAATATAAATGGTCAAACATCAGGATATTTAGGCGCTGTACGAATTGAAGCAGATAACGTGATTATAGAAGGGTTTGAAATAAATGGAGTCGGTACTGATCAATCAAACGGAGCATTACGTATTGCTGAATCTGTCTCAGAAGCAACAGTCCGATACAATCATATTATTGCTGGAGCGGGCGAATTAGTACTTCTTACCGACGGATTTCAAAATAACCACTTAATTCAAAATAATGTTTTAGAAGGAAATAACTCTCCACAAATCGCTCTTGTAAATGGCCAACCATCTACCGGTAAACCTTCAGATAGTGTCGATTTTCTTTACAATACTTTTATTGGAACAGTTCAAAGTACTGGCGTTGTCTTAATAGAACAGGCTACAAATAGTTCTATCAAATATAACGTTTTTGATACTTCTGGAACAGCTAATGAAATAATCCAAAACTCCTATTCATCAGAAAATACAGGTGTTAATTACAATAATTTCCACTCTTTTGCTCAGTTATGGAAAGTATCGAATGGTGTTGGGGTACTAAATGCGGAAGATAATTGGTGGGGTGATACTGACCCATCTGATGATATCCGCAATAATATGGTTGACTTTACACCTTTTGCTACAAAACCATATAAGGAAAACTAACCTCAACGGAAGATCATTTTAGGTGAAACCAGATGATATATCGGCTATTGCTATCGAAGTGTGTTAATTTAATAACCGTTCGACGCTACGGAAAAAATGACAGAACATCCTAAAAATACTGAACTTTCAGATGAAGAATTCGGGCATCTATTATATCTAGCAATATCAAGTAAATCCTCACCGAGTGTGCGCAAGAAGGCATACAGGCTACTAAAAATATGGCTTCAAATCCTAAAACTATCGAGATCAGAGAAAAAACGAGAAGTCTCTAGGGAAAACAGATATTGGTTTCAAATAATGTTAAGAATCGCAAAACTCAGGCTAGGAAATTAAAGACTTAGAACCTTGCTAATAGCTTATTTGATGGCGTGAAATTATCTCCACTGCCCAAGAATTATGGCAGTAAAAAAATCGACCTTTCACAGATGATGTCAAGTGTAGCTAAAGTTGCAACTCTTAGTTACGAAGGTAGACTATACTTATAAAGACCTAATCATTTATTCATCCGCTGATCATTTAATTCGCATAAGCAAAACGCTGTTCTCTATAATAAGTTCCAACATAGTCAACCAGTGCCAGCATTGATCCCGACCTGCAAACCTTATTCACTTCCGAAGTGTTTAAGCTTGACACATCAGGATATATTTGATAAATTCGGCTTGTGCCAATTCGATTTACCCCATTGGTTAATGATCAGCTTTATCATATCTACAATCGTGGTGTAGCTTATCAGCCAATCTTTTCCTCAGCAAGAGATTATGGGAGGTTTCTCTTCAGCCTTTCATATTATCGTTTCAATAACCTTCCTTTTAGACT